>Ga0075437_12022_pt1 | contig 17986 bp, 11 predicted proteins | sample MintriMetagenome_FD_74266 | JGI IMG/M metagenome (GOLD analysis project Ga0075437, IMG submission 74266) | Marine eukaryotic communities from Monterey Bay, USA to study complex ecological interactions - Minidiscus trioculatus and... | ecosystem: Environmental > Aquatic > Marine > Unclassified...
TTTGAACTTTAAACTGTTTTTTGCAGGATACTGCAAAAAGTACGATAAAGAGATAGGGGGGGGGGGGGTTGTATCGCTAATTTACGGTTTTACGTTGAGAGTTGGAGAGGCGTTGAGGGATGGATGGGGGGAGATGTCATTACTATCACCTCATATCAAAAGAAGCGCCGAGTAATCATTTAGTCAGTAATCAACCATGAAGTTCACTAGCGTCGTAGCGGCCCTTCTCCTATCTTCTAGCGGAGTAGCATCTGCTTTTACTATACCACAGCAGAGAACTATATCTCAATCAACGCTGACAACACAAAACTCGAAAAATGAGTGTGATTCCAATACTAATACGTCATATCGTATATCACCACTTTACATGGGACGTGCCGCTGCTGTACGTGCTGCAACCAAGGGTAAGACCGATGCTAAAAAAGCCAAGATTAATGGATATTATGGAAAGAAGATTATCATGGCAGTGAAACAAGGTGGCTCACCAGATCCACAAGCAAATCGACAACTTGGAGAGTTAATCAAAGCTGCAAAGCAAAATAGTGTACCAATTGATAATATCAATCGAGCAATTAAACGTGCTTCCGAGAAAGATGCGGGAGATTTCTCCGAGGCTACCTTTGAGGCATATGGTCATGGTGGTGCATCACTTATTATTAATGTATTGAGTGATAATCCAAATCGAAGTTCTGCTGATGTTAAAAGTGCAATTAACAAAAATAATGGAAAGGTTGCAGAGAGTGGATCGGTATTATTCATGTATGACTTGAAGGGTAAGATTGAAATACCATCAGTTGTAGACGAAGAAGATTTAATGATGGCGGCTATTGATAATGACGTTGAAGATATGGAGCTACTTGACGGGGATGAGGAAGGTACTAGTATAGTATACACTGATCCAAAGGAGTGTAATGCAATGTTTGAGGCTGTCAAATCTATGGGATTGGAAGAGGGTACCAAGATGGGATTATCACATGTTAGTAAGGCCCCTGTAGAGTGCTCCGAAGAAGACTTTGAAAAGAATATGAAGATTATAGATTCACTTGAGGAGTTAGATGATGTTGATAGTGTTGAACATAACATGAGTAATTAAGTTTATATGGGCAGAGATGTATGCAAAGGTTGTGCATGCTTACAGTAAAAAGTTAAATAGACTGTTTCAATAGGCAAATGAGTGTACCTAATATATCTTTGCCTGCGACTTGATACCGCTCCTCTGTAAAGGGCATTGACCAGCTTTATGAAAGATACGAAATGAGAAGTGTACGGATTAAACAGCATGATAAAGAAGTAGCAAGTAAATCAGACACTCTAGCATTATAATTTTCACAGATCATCATTGGCGATGACCACATACCCCTATTTTCAAAATTGTACAACTATACCCTTCAGACAACATGAGTCACATAACTGTTTAAGCATACTGTTGCTCTGATCCCCTCACTTTTGTTATTTCAACTTCCCCTGTAACCTCCGATGGGGCTACTCTTGGTCCTGCATGCGCTGGCTTGCCAACAAAGCCAAGCTTATTAAACAACTCCATGTCTTCGTCAAACTCTGGATTGTCAGTCGTTAGCAATTTATCACCATTGAAAATCGAATTAGCTCCGGCTTGGAACATTAAGAATTGTTCCGCTTCTGAGAAGGATAAACGTCCTGCACTAAGACGGACCATTGTACGGGGCATTACAATACGAGCTGTGGCAATCATGCGAGCCATGTCGAAAGCATCAACATCCGCAATACCATCAGAATCAACGTTTTCATCTGCCTCGGCATCACCTAATGGGGTACCCTCTACTGCCACTAGGGCATTGATTGGGACACTCTCGGGATGTTCTGGAAGTGTTGCCAATACATGAAGAAGACCCACACGATCAGTTTCCTTCTCGCCTAATCCAAGAATACCTCCACAACAGACACTAATCCCCGCATCTCTTACATTGGCAATCGTTTGTAGACGATCTTCATACTTTCGAGTAGTAATAACATTAGGATAATGTTCTGGACTTGTATCAAGATTGTGATTGTATGCTGTTAACCCTGCTTCCTTCAATTGCTTTGCCTGTTCAGCATTTAACATACCCAATGTACAGCACACTTCCAATCCCATACCATTAACACCCTTTACCATATCTAAAATATGATTAAATGCATTCTTCTTATTACCAAGTTCTCGCCATGCAGCACCCATGCAAAAGCGTGTCGAACCTGCATCCTTGGCACGCTTGGCTGCCTCAAGTACCTCTTGTACCTTCATCGTGGGTGTTGGCTTGACAAATGTCTTGTGACGTGTACTTTGAGAACAGTAGGAACAATCCTCAGTACATCCACCAGTCTTAATTGATAATAGAGTACATTGCTGTACCTCTGATGGATCCCAATACATACGGTGCACAGTTGATGCTCGATACATTAACTCATGAAAGGGTAATGTGTATATCTCAGCGATTTCAGACTTTGTCCAATTATGACGAACTGTTGCAGTCACACCGGCCATGGAACGTTCATCTTCGTCTATATAATTTGCATTACGATCATGTACATCGTTTGGATGACGAACTGGTTGTTGTTGAGCATGAGATAAAGATGATGTTGATGGGGGAGGTGAAGATACAAACTTATCAACGACTACATGAGGATTTGTGGATAACGACCGTGATGCAGTGGATAATATGGAAGATTTAAGGTGTGTAGAACGATTAAGGGCCGCAGTGGCTCCTCGTAGGGCTATTAGCACCATCTTATATCGTACCGTATTAACCTCTTCAAGGGAGAGGAGTGACATCATAGTCATAAAGATCGGTATCCTTTAGCCTTAGCAATTCATTTTCATTCGATTGTATGTAGCTCGGCAGTGACAATCAAATACAAATCAGCGGCATGCAAAAGAGAACAAAATGATCCAAGAGCTTATATATTGTGCAATAGCATTGGCAAGTACAATACTATTTGCACTAGGTATACTGGTATTTAGGGTAGCATTCCCAACTATACGCTCATTCCCCTGGGATATGCCGTCCGAAAACTCACAATGTAGTAAAAGAGAAAAGAAAATGACGGTAGTATTTGCTGGATCATTCAATCCACCTCATTGGGGACATTTAGTTATGATTCGATATTTAGCAGAGAGGTATGTTTGATGTAAATGGTTGTGTAAAGGATTGCTGTCATTTCCAAGTTGTCATTGATCATATCTTATACATATCTTTGTTATCCTGAACTCCCAATCTTCTTGCCATCATTGGTAGATATGGACGAGTAATTTGCTGTATTGGAGTAAATCCAAACAAAGTATACGATGTAACCCCACAAACGCGAGTAGAGATACTGCGAGAGATGTTAGATAGCGATGATAGATGCAAAAATGTAGAAGTTAAAGTGGTAACTGGATACATATGGAGGTATGCAAAGACGCAAAATGCATCATTATTCTTCCGAGGCATACGAACATGGTCAAGTGATGGACCAGAGGAGAGACATCTTCAAATATTAAACTCATGGGGACCATTGTTGCTTGGACCTGTATGGCCAATAAAGACAATATTCTTAGAAGGTCATCCAGAATATAGAGATGTTAGTTCAACTGTGGTCAGAGAGATATGCGCCGAAATCAAATCAAGACGAGAAAAGGGGGAGAGTGTCACAATCGATGCAGTTGAACTATCAAAGTTAATCCCTGATCATGTTCTTGAAAAGATCGTCATCGTATATCAATAGATGTATGCTCATATAACCATCATAATTCAATGCAATTCAGAACACAATAGTAATTGTACAGCTCACACAATAGTAATAGTACAGCTCATTAACTAAGATACAATGAAGCTTGTATGTACCTCATCGACTAAGATACAAACGCTTTATACCTCTACCGACTTTTCTCTCTCTCTCTCCACACACTCAAGTTGATTGTTGGATCTATAACACATACATGAGCATATGTTATCATCGTGCGGGAAACAATATAGATACATATAACCTCCCAACTCACAATAACCCACCACTCTCAGAGCGTTGAATCTAGTTATTCTACAAACATTACCGTCTTCAATAATTGTTTTATATCATCGTGGATATTCTAGAATATTGCAAGTAACTGCATTAACATATCTACAATAAGTACTGCAACAATACCCTCCTTAATCAGCAGCGGCGGCACGTTTGGCCTTGTGCTTAGCAATAGAAGCACCAGTACCTCTGATCTTCTTGCCCTTATTCTTGGCTTCCTTGATGGCCTTACGACTCTTCTCAACACGCTCTGTTAATCCTAATCTGACAAGACGATGCTTGGGTTCAAACTTGAGTAGAGCTTCCTTCTTATCGTAAATTACACAAAATCCTGTTGACTTTCCACCACCAAACTTGGTACGGAATCCGAATAGGACAACTAATTCAGGTGAGGCCTTGTACATACCTCCTACGACTTGTTGAAGTTCAGACTTGGCAACATTGGCACGTCCAGGATGAATGATGTCCACAATCATCTGTGTGATCATATGTTAAGAGGATTGATAAATAGAAGAAGTTAGTGACATGTAAAATAATAATTTGATATGAAACCTAATCTCTGTCATCAGACCGATCAGAGTCAACCCAAATTGTTCAACTGGCTTATAGAACAGGGCCTTTCTTTGCAATCTGCATATATCTCTCAGACGGGGAAAGAATGACTTCATCACTTCGAGCTCTGAACATCATTATATAATAATTGCAAATAGATGCCCAACTAATACAACCACATCACATAATAATATTATCTTTGACGTACCTGTCTTCTAGAAAGAAGAGGATTCTTCATAAATTTACGCGTCTTAACGACAACACTCTGATCAGACATGATGTTATATTATTTGTGTTTAAAGTAGGAGGAGTAGTAGAGTTTACTAAGAGGTTGAGTTGTATGTGGTGTTTTATGAATAAATTAATAAATGCGAGGTTAACAGATGAGGTCATTTGCTTACATTTGGAATAACAATAATCGAAGCCTATAGTGTCACAAGTATGGCACGTAAAGTTGAGGTTGATACGTAGACTAACAAAAGACTAAAGGTAAGACCTAAGGCTGTATTTTGCTGTCTAAATCTGGCCAAGGGGAATTTTTGGTATCTTTTCCGGTTTCCGGCTCCAATCGCAAGCCGGTTATATCTCAATTGAGTACCTATGTAGGTATGTATGGTGCATCCTCTCTCTATATATTATCCAGAGAAAGAGAGCAACTGTCAATATATTGATTGATCGTGAATAGAAGATTATCTTATCAGAGGGGGCTAACGTCTAGCGATTCGCCATCTTTTATCCTCGATTAAATCCCAGGAGGAGCACTTCTACTACTTTTGATAGTTTGATATACTAAATTATAATAATATTATGAGTAATACCAAACAACCAATACATCCTCCCAATAGCGGGCAGGATTTACAATATGAAAGATTATTAATGGAAGAGTTATCTATTAAAAAGGATAGAAAGTCAATCCTTGAATCACAGTCTAACAAAAGCACTTCAGCCAATGACAATACTACCGAGGCAATACAATCACTCAAAATTCGTAGCATGTTACATCGTGTTTCACTTGAGAGTATGTTATTATCTGCACAATATTCAGTAGCAGCAGAAAGTAATAAATCAAAGAATAATAATAACAGTGGTATGGATAACAACCCCGAATCAACAAAACAGAATGCACTCATAGCATTATCAATATTCAAATCGAATCAATTAGAAGAGGATGATAATTCATTACCACTTGTTATTGATTCAGAATCATTGGAATGGAGGAAGAAATTTACCTCTAATATTATTGGTGGAAAAGGAGATGATAATAGTATGAAAGAAGGTCAAGCTAAGATAGAAGGAGATGCGGATGATTTTTTCAGTGCTTTTCCAGAATGTAAACGAAAAGAGGACGTATCAATGTATCAGTACAATGAAATGGATGAATCAGATAGTGATTCAGATGATGGCGATGATGATATTGTATGTATTGAACAGAAGAAACCAAAGGCAAAAAGGAAACAAGCAAAAAAGTCTTCATCAAGTGGTGGTCAGCCAAGTGTGGTTACTTCTTGTTCATCTAGTTCACCCTCTCCTGAAAAGGCAGTACAGCAGAATCTGCCATCTAACGGGGTAGTAATGGGTAGTGAATTGAATAATATGAGAAGCAATAATGTACAGAATCATTATCAGCAAAATCACAATCAACTACCAGGTGCGAATAACAATCCATATCAACAACAGCAGCAACAACACAATCGCCACCCTTCCAACAACAATCCTTATCATCAAAGACATCAACAACAGAACAATCGTCAGTGGCAGCAGAATGCACCTCAACATCAACAGCAACAGAATGGTCACCCCCAACACACTCAACATCAAGCGCCAAACGCTTATCAACAGCAACCAGCATTTGACTATGGTGATTCAAATTCATTTCAGGGTGATACATCTACTCAGAAGAAGGGAAAGGCAAATCCATTTAGAACGGCAAAAGAGCTTGGACCAAACTTTAATGATAAGAACAAAGGTGGTGGTAATAACCAAAGGAATGGAAATGATTGGGACAACTATGGTGGTGGTAATAATCAAGGGAATACATATAATAATAACAACAATGGTCAACGTCGAGGAGGGATGAATAACAATAATACACTGCCAGGCGGAACACAAAATCCTGGTAATATGGTACGAGCTGCAATTCGTGCACCAAAGGATAACATTTCTGCAGGGTTGAAGAGAAAGTTTCAACCACCCATGAAACGAGATGCCAATGGAAATAATGGCAACAATAACAACTCATCTAATAACAACAATCGCCAAGGGAGCAACAACAGCAACAGCAATAGCAACAATAAAGAAGAAGAGGAGCTTCCTGAAGAACTCAAGGGACTTGATAAGGAGCTCATTGAAAAGATAAATAATGATATTGTTGATTCTGGAGAGCAGATTTGTTTTGATGACATTGCTGGACTTCAGAATGCTAAGGATACTGTCAATGAGTTGGTCATCATGCCAATGTTACGGCCCGAGTTGTTCACAGGCCTTAGAGCCTGTCCCAAGGGATTGCTCCTCTTTGGTCCTCCTGGTACTGGTGAGTTGTGTGTATACTTTATCACTTGTCTCTTCTAGTCATTTCATGTATCGTCTAACATGTACAACATATACACATCACTGTCAACAGGCAAAACTTTGATTGGAAAGGCAATTGCTCATGAAAGTGGAGCCACATTCTTTTCAATATCAAGCTCATCGCTTACAAGTAAATGGATTGGCGAAGGTGAGAAGCTGGTGAGGACTTTATTTGCAGTTGCCAACTACCGCGCGCCATCGGTAGTTTTCATTGATGAGGTAGATTCAATGTTGACACAACGAAAGGCAGACGAGAATGAAGCAAGTAGACGTATCAAGACTGAATTTCTTGTACAGCTTGATGGAGCAGGGAATGGTAGAAAGGGACAAGTGCTAGTGATTGGTGCTACAAATCTGCCTGCTGAGTTGGATGATGCAGCACGTCGTCGATTTGTAAAGAAGCTTTACATTCCTTTGCCAGAACAGAGTGCTCGTGAAGCTTTGTTGCGTACACTCTTGGATAAAAACAAGAATAGCTTGTCGGATGAAGAGATTACTAAGCTATCTCATAATACGCATGGGTTCAGTGGTGCAGATTTGAAGGCATTATGCACTGATGCAGCCATGGGCCCATTAAGGAAATTGGGTAAGAAGGCCTTGGCAGTTGATGCAGCCGATGTTCCACCGATCACATACAAGCATTTCAAATCATCACTTCGGAGTATGAACCCTAGTGTTGCTGAAGCTGATTTGGCCGCCTACATTGAATGGAATAATACTTATGGAAACACATGCACGAATGATGACAGTCAAGATAGTGATGATTCAGAGAGTACATCATCGTAGTTCATTTCAAACAATAATCTTCATAGTTTAATGTACAAGTTGTCTATGGTATAATAAACTTTCTCTCTAAAACACAATTCATCACTCAACATATAATTACACATTTCTCTCTGATACTTCAACAACGGGTTTGGTATATATCTTAAGTCAAAGAACCCCCTTCTGTTTTGATAGATGTAGAAGCCGGCGCCTCTAGCTTCATCCAATCGCCTCCCTTCTGTGAATGCAAGATGACTTCAACAGTCTCCAATGTACCTTCGACAAAGGTGATTACACTTAGATCCTCGAGGTCATCGCCATACGGGTCAATCATCTTATTGCCTAATGACCTCAATCCAACGACGAAGATGCATTGCAATAACACAATTAACCCATTTAGTACATCCATTGCAATACTACATTCGTTGCCCCATCCTGTAGAATAGGCCGTATCAATTGCAAAGAGAGGTAGATACAATGCCGACAGTAGTACAAGGAAGTGTATGTAGAAGAAGTGTGGTGGTTGATCTGTATAGTCGTACATCCCATCCATACTTGCCCTTAATGCTAAAATCTTATCATGCATAGCCTTTTCTTGAAAGCTATCAATTTGACCATCCTTTCGAGCCTTAGAAACATCCTGTTGACACCAAGTTACTAGCTCTTTGAAGCACATATTAGAATTGTCCATATCATGATGTTCAATGAGTATCATCTCTTTGGGCGTTAGTAGGCTATACTTTTGGTTGTACACATCAAAAAACTCTAGTTTGCTATAAGGTGATCCTTGTCCGATTGCATTTAATCCTACATATCCAGCGATTTGTGCCGCGTTCATATGTTTCAACAACTTCTCGCCAACATCATCGGAAAGCTGAGCTACGGCCAATCCAGCCACATCTTGGATACGTCCTGAGCATGCTTTTGAGAATCCATACATTTCGAGAAAGCTGTATATATTATGAAGAGGTGTGAAAGGTATGTCGTAGGTAAGATTGCATATCATGTGTATATTTTGTAATGTTATATGTCGTCGGCATGAAGAAGACACACATCACATATAAACTTACCGATCGTTCGTTTGATTAACAAATAGTACAAGGAAGAAACTTAAGAAACCACCCAACACGCCGATATTTGTCTTCTCGAGTAGTTGTGCTGCCTCTGGCTCTTCATCTGCAAAATTTGCGTAGATGCGGATAGAGGTGTAGACGGCTAGTGTAAACCAAACAAGTAGATCGGTAGAGATCTCTTTCAAACATGTGCCCGACCAAAATAATAATATACGCCAGAAAGGCAACTCAGCTCGAAGTAATATCTCACGTCGTTGTTTTTCAACTGTTTGCAATTCAGAAAAGGTGAGGTGTTCATCCTCCCCATCACTTTTGCAGATGTTGTCCGCTAGATTGAATGGTGTGTTAGTTAGCTTGTCCATGATGTTGAATGATCCTTCAGTGCAATAAATATTATTGTATTTATTTTGTGATTTGTGTGCCGTTCGTGAGAGGGGAAGTAGTGTTTATCAATTGATGATATTACATATATGGTTTTGTATGCCGGCTGCAGCTGGCCGGCTGGGAGTATGTGGCAAATGGTAGCAATTGTCTGTTCGGCGGCATTTGCAATTGTTGGACAACATGGACTTTCCACCACTTCGAGAAAAGTGACTTGCTAAGTATTTTGGATATACAACCGCCATCTTAACCTCCCAAATCCCAAACCTTGCTTGACTAACTCTTTAACTTGACAACTAAGTGATACTTGCACTCGCGGCTAATCTCTCAAACATGGCAACAGAACCTGAATCTCGCAAAGCACTGCGTAATGCACGTCGTGTCCTCATAAAGGGTAAGTAAGGACGACGACGGGGTTTCAAATTGCAATCATTTTGGTATCCTTTACTAACCCTTCTTTTTTTATTATCCATTATCCTCATTATTACAGCTGGTACATCAGTTGTAGCCAACGAGGACGGTAGACCATCCTTAAATCGTCTTGGTGCAATCTGTGAACAAGTGGCTGAATTACATAGACGTGGTGTAGAGGTAATTAGTAAGTATCAGTTCATGTGCATATGATGTGCACAGTATTGATGTGTTTATCTAACAAATACTTCTTCTCTACTACTACCTGCATACTAAAATAGTGGTCAGTAGTGGAGCAACAGGTATGGGTAAACGATTAATGCGCAAGCATGGACGTATGAGCATGACAATGAAAGAAGTTGCCTCATTTGGTGAACAGATGGAAACTCTCGATAATGAATTAGGTTCGGCTGAAAAACGAGCAAGATCAATGAGTGGTGAGATGATGAAACGTCGATACTTTGATACAGTTGTTAACTCCGATGCACGTCCACATACAATGCATGATTCCAAGAAGACATATGATTCTGCCTGTGCGGCCGCTGGACAATTTGATATGATGAATTTGTATAATGCATTACTTACACAGATGGAAGTGAATGCTGCTCAAGTATTATTAACTGAGGGAGACTTTCGTAATGAAGAACATCTTAATAATCTTCATTACTCCATTGAGCGATTATTAAGTGTGGGAATTATCCCTATTATTAATGAGAATGATGCTGTTAGTGCAAATAGAGGATATACTGACGGAGACTTGTTCAGTGATAATGATTCAATGGCGGCACTGTGCGCTCGTAGCTTTGCATGTGATCTTTTAATATTGCTAACTGATGTCGATGGAGTGTTTGATCGTCCACCGAAAGAAAAGGGTGCAAAGTTATTGCCTTTCTACAGTCAAACACAGTCGGTTGGGATTGGTGAGAAGAGTAAGCATGGACGAGGGGGTATGGATAGTAAGATCAGTGCCGCCCAGTCTGCAGTTGAGCCTGGTAGTCAGTGTAGGGCTTGTGTGGTATTATCAGGTGCTGACTTGAATGCTATTAGGTCTGTCACAAGCAAGGATTATGATGCAAGTATTGGTTCCAAGGGTACTTTGTTTGCAACTCCGGGCAGTGAGCTCGAGAAACAAGCAATTAAAGAGATTGAGGACGCACAATCTAATAATGGTGATGCAGTATCAGAAACGGCGAGGCAAATGGCAGTAGCATCGCGAGATCAAGCAAGGAAACTTCAAAATCTCCCACATTCAGAAAGAAAGGCGATACTTTATGCTGTGGCAGATGCATTAGAAGCTGAGAAGGAAGTTTTACTTGCTGCAAATAAGATTGATTTAGAGAACACCACAAAGAATAATACAGATCAGCAACTTGTATCAAGGTTGAAGTTAACAGATGGCAAACTTGCTACACTATCAAGTGGCATTCGACAAATTGCAGATCAACCGGATCCACTGGGAGTTGTAAAGGTGAAACGAGAGTTGGCAGATGGACTCATTCTATCACAAATTACTGTCCCGATTGGCGTGCTTATGATTATATTCGAAAGCAGACCCGACAGTATGCCACAAATATCAGCTTTAGCGCTTGCCAGTGGAAATGGACTATTGTTAAAAGGGGGCAAGGAAGCGGCTTGCTCCAATGAGGCGATTCACAAGGTAATTGGAGATGCCATCGAGAAGGGCAGTGGAGGAAAGATAACAAGAGATATCATTGCCTTGGTAACGAGCAGAGGACAAGTTGCTGATATGCTAAAGCTGGACGATGTTGTCGATCTTGTCATTCCTCGTGGTTCTAACGCTTTGGTATCCTATATCAAGGCCAATACTCGTATCCCCGTTTTAGGGCACGCTGATGGTGTATGTCATGTCTATGTTGACAAGAGTGCTACAGATGCATCATTAGTAACCAAGCTTGTTGTGGATGCCAAGACTGACTATCCTTCTGCTTGTAACGCTATGGAAACACTTCTTCTACACAAGGATACTTTGGAGGCATCTTCCGGAAACATTGCCATGTCAGTATTAATGAGCTTACGAGCAGCTGGTGTCAAATGTTTAGGAGGCCCTAATGCAATGAAGGCTGGTCTATGCGATATTGCAGCTAAGGAAATGAAGTGTGAGTATGGTGACTTGACGTGTATGGTAGAGATTGTTGACAACATGGATGAAGCAATTGATTGGATTCACAAGTACGGTAGTGGACACACTGAAGCAATCGTATGTTCGGATGATAGTAATGCAGGAAATGAGTTTCTTCGACGAGTTGATGCAGCATGTGTATTTAAGAATGCTTCAACACGATTTGCTGATGGTTATCGTTTTGGTTTAGGCGCTGAAGTCGGTATATCTACAGGAAGGATACATGCACGAGGTCCTGTCGGTGTAGAAGGCTTGCTTACTGTCAAGTATCAAATTCAATCGTCGGGTATCAATACGGCAGCTGAATATAGCAGCGGCGAAAAAACTTTCACACACAAGGAGCTTATGTGAAGAGTAGTAGAAAATGAGTATTGCACTAGAGTCTAGCTTAATGACTGTACCCAATTACTTCTACATTAGCTCCAACTGGACAACCTCATCTCCTCGAGATATCCGTCCATCGCCGCCACCGGTAAGAGTAAATCTTTGAACAAATGTTGTTCGAAGTTTCGCCCAAGTATCTTCGCTTTCAATCCCTACTGGATCCATTGAAGCTATCTTATATTCGGTACAAACATTGACAACAACCTCGACAGCTGGTGTTGAATGTCGTCTATTGCAATGATGGCCATTTGATTTGACTGATGATGTCGATATTTCATTGGCTTCTTCTTCTTGATTCAAACTATTTGCTGCTTGCTGTAATGAATCATGCCAATATAAATAGTCAAATTCGTCTTCAAATAGATATTCTCGACTTGTTTTCCCATCTTTTGTTTTGATATGTACTATACGTCCTGAGATGAATGTTGATTCATTCTTTGATGATGACTTCTTGTGCTTAACTTTTTGCTTCTCAACTAAATTGGAATTGTTATTGGAATTGTTATTATCAACCTTTGCTCCATGTAATGTAATTTGTTCAATTAGTTCATGCGGTTTTGGAAGTGCCTCTGCATAATAAGTCAATACTCTATGTGATGATAACATAATGTATTGACGTTTCCATGACTTGCTTGAACTACTACGAGCATATACCCAACCACTAACATCTTCTAGAACATGACTATCACCTCCTTCTATAGTACTACCCTTTGTTTGTTTAGTAACTGTAATTGAAAGAGGAGTAGCCTCACTAGACGATGGACAAATCACAATCATATTACGATTGAGACATAAGTTTTCAGCACAATAGTATGAATCGCCACCACTCCTTGTACGATTACTTGCCAATAGTATGTCACGTGCATATCGTATTGCTTGTGCTTCTGATATTACTGATTGATTGTGTGATGATTGCTCCATGTTGTTGTTGCTATTATCTTGCACAGTAGTATCACATAATGATGATGATAATATTAACTGTGTCAACCTTCCAACTATACGTTCAGGGCCATGAAATGCATCACCGACTAACACTTCATCATTATTAAATTTCACAGAATCACGTAATAGATCCTTCCATAATTGTTCTACACTAGTGGATACGTCTAGTTCATGAAATGCAGTATTAGAGAGTGTGTTGTTGTTATTGTCTGATAATTGCAATCTAATCCATTGTACTGGAACTTTCATGGGTTGATCTTCCAGTGTATGCAAGGCAGAGATATATTCATCTTTTGTTGTAGCAATTTGTGTTGCTTGTCTAATTTGTAAGTATTGTTCCAAGTACGATTTATATGGTGAGTTTGTTGGTACATGAATGTTATTGTCTCTACCCATCTTTTTCTTACTCTGTTCTCTAGTCGAATACTCTAAAAAGTTATCACCCCGAACGACGCTAGCGCCAATCATTGCATTATGTATAGCCTGTATCCAAGATTTACATTCTTCTATAGTGTTAGTCATCCATAATCTTCTTTTACCATTTTGTACTTTAATTTCGAATACCGTGCCATTCGTTTTAGATGATGATAATATCTTGACACTATGTATTGTAACGGATTGACATGTACATTTTGATGCATGTAATTGTATATCATTTCTTTTTAAATTACTCTGTTTCTTATTTGATGAAGTAGATGTATCGGTATAATAAGAAAATGTACCTCTTCTCAACTCTACATACTTTGTTTTCCATTTTCCTTTCATGCGATGGGATGCCTTACGCAATGTACCGACTTTGATTGTATTTTGACTGTTTATATCAGACTCTAATGCTATTTGATCACGTTGGTTTAGTAAGTCAAGTATTGCACGGAGAAATATACCATGCTCCGTTGCTAGATTGTTAGTTGATATTGTTGTTGTTTGTTGGGATGTAGTTTGTGGTGGTAAACTTTCACTGGTTGTAGATGTTAGTTGTTGGGTGGGGTGAGGGGAATCCTCTCCTTCACCATTGTCAGTTGCAACTTGTGTCTCTGATATCATTTCACCTACACAATTGATATCCTCGATGGTGATATTACCGCAGTTCATAAAAACGAGTTATGTAAGCACTAAATACCTATAAAAATCGGTATACAAATCGCTGATATGAATTTGAAGTATCACGTACATATTATATCGTATAGGTACCTATCACTGAGACAACCTTAACAAACGTCTACAGACAAACACTCCAATTATACTGATACAGGAAATATGGCGCCTATTCCCAAAACATAAAACAGAATCAATTAAGAAACTTTTATAATTTGAAACTTTTTATTATTATTAAGTTCCATCATAATTTGATGAACTGATTATTACCATTACTCTTGTATTGCAATCGACTCTTAAGCGGACTATATACATCTTTATACACTTTGTACAGTTAAAGTAGTCAGTTTAACATATCCACTGATTTGAGCCATCAATACCTTTGTTTTAGAAGATATCATATATCTTTTAGATATCAACTCTTGGTGCATCAAAATTAAAAATCAATATATCTAATCAGTGGGATATTGTGGAAGTCAATACATCAGTTTATACAGCTCTTTCGGTACTTCATTTTCATACTCCGCCGAACTTATCGAAACATAAAGATGCCCAAAGTAACATCATCAAAGAAGGGCAGCAGTACTGCTAAAGGTAAAAATGGTAAGAAGTCGTCTACCACAACTACCAACAATAATAAAGGTGACACTGCCGGAGCACGCGCTGAAGTTTTTCAGGCATTACATGCCGAGATGGAATTAGCAGACTATGCAACCAATCAATCAGGACATAAAGTTAAAAAGGTACCGCGGAATCAAGCCAATGCACGATCTGCTAAACGTAAGGCATTGAATGATGCTGATATGGAAGAAATGGCTATTGAGGCCGATGATGATGATGGGGTAGGTGTAGGTAATGATAATGGGGATAAAAGTAGTAAGAGAAAGAGATTGAGAGGGTCAAAAGTTGCATTTGATGATGTTGTATTGAAAAGTATGCCTGCTATGAGACATGCTTCTAAGAAATCAAATGATGATAATAATGGTAAAGGAAAAGATCATGAAATGAATGTTAATAATAATGATGACAATAATGATGATGATGATGAAATTATTGCCGCTGAAGGTGATGAAAGGTATGAGATATTACAAGAAGTTGCAGCTTTGGGTATTGATTTGGGTGAAGATGATGATGAAGAAGAAGAAGATGATGATGATGATTCGAATAGTGAATATGTGGAGAGTTCTGAAGAGGAGGAGGAGCAGGAAGAAGAGAAGGAAGTCAAGGCAAAGTCCAAATCTTCTACAGCGACAAAATCACGTCGGGCGCAAACCTCAATATCAAAGAATGGATCAATCGTCAAGAAAAAGAAACCAGCCAAGATGTCCAAGTCTAGGCGTAAGATGCATCGTCTTAAAGATTTCACTTCCCAAAGACTTGCAGAAAAGCATGGTGAGGCCATCGGGGCGCATATCCAGGGCATGTCTAATACGGCTGTACAAAAGTTACGCGAGGTTGCCAAAGCAGCACCAGGAGCACCTCAAATCTATCGAAGTTTGGGTATGGTATTTGAAAGTATGGTTACTGATGCACAAGAAGAGGGCAATAAGTCAGCAGGAGAAAAGACATCAGCATCGCCATTGGAAGTTCTTCAAAGGCGTATGGAATTGGCTCAAAAGGCCTATGCTTCGTATCACATTGCATCACTTCTTACAAAGAGGGACTTTGTTCTTTGGGAACGTTCTGGTGATGCTGCAATTAGAGTTGCAGAATTGTATTCTGAAATTATTGATTCAAATGTTATCAGTAGTAAAACATTGACAAACAATACTAAATCAAAAGGCTTTGATCCTAGTGCTGGTGTAAAGAAATGGCGTTCTGATCGTAAGTTGTGGACCGAACATGCCTTATCAGCTTATCAAGCTTCCGATAATCTTCGTCCACCTGGAGTTGATATACCCTGTAAATTGGCACAAACACAGATGTCACTAGGTAATTATATCGATGCTTTATCAATATTGACGGATTTGAGAAATAAATCAAGTCAAAAGTCGTCAGAGGGTGACAAAGCAGAAGAGTCAAATGATAAAGAAGTTGTTGGACGTTCAGAGATGGAGAAATCTTACTCCTGTTGGCTTCTCTATGCGGATTTAATGATGAAAATTGGATATGAGTGCGAACAGTGGAATGAAGGTAAATCTACCAACCAACATTACATGGTCAAACGTTGGTTGCGAAAGCATGCAAAGGCATTTGACTGGAGAGAGCGGAGACTTCAGGCGCTCTGTCTGGCATTAGAGGCAGCTGCTGGGTCTGCATCATGTGTCGAGCTCGTACAATGGATGAGGAAGCGTGCGGAGAAATATCATGTTGATATTGAAAAGGAAGATGCAGGTGTGGATAATGGTGATGACGATGATAATAATAATGATGAAGATACCAATGAGTCGGAAATGGCAAAGAAAAGTGTCGGTGCAGACAAAGATGATGAACCCAAGAAAGCTACATATGAGGAAGAAAGAGAAAAGCTTGTTAACTTGAACAAGATTGAGTTAGAAAAGCATGATCGGATGACGAGGGAGATGAATCTTATTCCTGGGTCACATATACATAAAGACAGGGTTGCATCTCGAACGGCATTAGTGGAAAAGCACCGGGCTGCAATGAAAGAAATGGCACTGAAGAAGTTTGCGGAAGATGAACAAAATGGCTTGGCTACATATGAGGAGCAATCAGGGGTATCAGAGAAGCCCTTGCCTATTCAGGGATCGTGTGCCACTGTTTATGATATTGCTGCATTGGTACTAAGGCAATGTATTCAACTCAAGTTGTTCAATGGAGGTCTACTAACTGTGCAATGTGTTTTGGATTATCACAAATAACGAGTAGCTCGGCACGAAAAGAAAATCGAGCAACAGAGAGCTAATGAGTTGTCTCTCCAGAGCAAAGGACAGGGATTGGTTCAAGCTGGATTCAAATATGACCAGGTGAGTTGTGTGCCTAGTCCTTAATACTTTCTATCATCACTTCACTTTTAAACTTTTATGATCTCATGTCATATTCAAATCTATTCAAAGATCAATTTCGATTCGGATGATAGCGACGATGAAGAAGGTCTCGGAACGTTCATCTCTGACGATGAAGATCTTGATCAACCTTTAGTTTTACAGTCATTGAAGAGTGGTATGTTACCAATGGATATTAGGGCAATGCATGCCGTTTGTCTGTTAGGTAATGGGGGTCAAGACTATGTCGCACTTAATCATGTGGATCAAGTTGTTTCATCAGATGAAATGGATTTATTCAGCAAAGACGATGTTAATCGAGATGCTAGTGTTGTGAATGATGATCCTCATTTGGCATTCTCAAAATACTTTACTGCTCCTACCAACAAGTCTTTTCTACTTGCTTGTATTGCTGATATAGTGGCGGATAATACTAAAGACCAAACGCGGTCTCTTCGTGTTCTCGGAATATTCCGAAAGCATTTGGCTGGAATCGATAGCAACCAGGGAAAAAATAAAGGACTTGATGATTTACTGAGTACTGATTCAAAGGAGCTTGATATGGTGCAAACAAAGAGGATACTACTGACAGCATTGAAGTTGATGATTCACTGTGCAAAAGAGGATCTTGCAGTACTAGATGGACAGTCAAGTAGTAGTAAAGAAGATGTGAAGACTGTTGAAAAGGCCGTTTCCGACTCAATATACACACTTGATTC
>Ga0075437_13158_pt1 | contig 17927 bp, 20 predicted proteins | sample MintriMetagenome_FD_74266 | JGI IMG/M metagenome (GOLD analysis project Ga0075437, IMG submission 74266) | Marine eukaryotic communities from Monterey Bay, USA to study complex ecological interactions - Minidiscus trioculatus and... | ecosystem: Environmental > Aquatic > Marine > Unclassified...
CTGTTCTGATACTATACTAATCTGATACTAAACTAATCCCGAGCTACTTGATATACCCGAGCTACTTGATATAGATATCGTATCCTGCTATAAATAAAACAAAAGAGATAATACAAACATAACTGTGTCGATTCATATATGTATACAATATGTGTGAGACGTGACGATACGAATACGAATATACATACAGACATAGCATAACAAATAACTTACCTCTTCTATCATACAACTCAATTTCTAACATCTTAACTGCTACACCTTCTACATAATACAAATAGTTCTTCTACACATAAATATTCCACACATCTATCCATATACCCCGATGAACGATACTCCCAACGTCGAATGATACAACATAATCCGCCGCTCCAATACCAAATGCACGTATACTATAGATATACCATAGATATCATCCGTGTATTATGCCTCTAAAAGACGCCTAGTGGCCACAGATTTAACAAGTTGATATCATGTGTTAATGCCTCTAAAAGACGCCACTGGGGCCACAGATTCAACAAGTTGTGCATAAGATACGACGACGAATATGATGTGTTTAGATGACGTGAGGGTACCCCGTGCCCCGTGCCGACCTTCATTCTTATCTAATTATATCATCGTCACGCTCGTTGCCGTCCACACCGCCATTCGATGTAGATTAGGTAGGAGAAATAGTTATCATCAATAAAATAGGATGGCGATGATATGATGTAGCACATAAGACGACGATGATTACTACATTGTTGATATATACGCGTCGTTGCCGCCACCGCCGCCGCCAATTATTAAGACATTGTACTATCACAAACACAACAATAACTATCCATTGTTAGTATGTTGACTGGAGATAGAGTAATAGTAGAGTAGTTTTGTATGATTGCAATCATATGTTGTGTTATGAATTGTAGTTATTTTATGCCTAATATGTAGCACTATAACACTGCATATAGCAGCAGCCACCGCATACTACACGATGACGTTGCCACGACGATGATGATGACGCATGCTATCGAGCAACAACTCCTCCTTCTTAGCAGACGATTAGTGGTGATGAGTAAGAGGCGGCAAAAAGGGCGGTTTAGTTTGACTCTTGGCGGCGCCCTAATTTGGACGCGTGCTGTCGTATTCTATTTGGAACTACGAAAATTGTTCTAAATTGGTCAGTCGGCTGTACTAGCAGCCCCTCTCAAATAAAGGGCATGAAGCCCTTTTGATGAGATAAAGGGCATTACCTTTCAAATGTTATCTCGCTCGCTTTCGATCAAAATCGCGGTTAAAGCAGCCACTCAACCACAATCAAGAGGCCTTTGATATATAATATAACGCTAGCCAAACAGCCCGTAATATATTAAATAGTCATATTCCCTCTGTATATATAAATAATAATATCAAATAAAATAATAATGACCACACCACAACGACCAAATCTATCAATTGATATTTCTGAAAATGATAATGATAACCAACAACAAACATCCTCACCACAACAACAATTGAATAGTACTCTAGTCGATGGTGGATCACGTGACCCTAAAACACCACCAGGCGTACGTGGCCATTCCGATATACGTGCTCCTGGCTTTGCTAAAACTCCATTAAATGCCGATACCAATGGTGGTGGAAATAGGCAGGGATTTACCAACGAACTTGATCCAATAAACTCTTTATCATTAGAAAATACTACTACCAATAGTCCTTCTAATTTATTACCCTCCAATAATTCTAATAACAATACTAATAATAATGAAATTGACGAGCCGCGGTCACCACTAGCAGACTTCATCACCCAAACTGATAAATATGGTAATGCCTCCACACCACGATCAGCAACTGCCATACAAACTGCACGGAAGTTACATCCCGAGGGTCCCAAGCCTGTATTACATGTTGAGAATGGTACATTAACTGAAGATACTACAGGTGCTGGTAGGGATGATTCATCAGATGGTGATAATGGTGCGGGTAAGGCACTATTATCACCAACTGAGAAAGAAAAGGCACTACAAATTGAGGCTGAGAAGAATGTACCAGTGGGCGGCGAAGACGCATGTGATACATTGTTAGATAATTTTCGTATGATGTGTTGTTGTCTTTTGCCCGAAGACAGTGGTGCCGCGCCTAACAGTGATACCGCGCAGGGTAATAACAATGGAGATTCGAATTTACAAAAAAGTACACACTCTACATCCTCCACCGAAAACTCCGACCATAACGCCAACTCTACACAAAATACATCCATCGGACCACACGGATCCTACCCCCTTGGCTACTCCACCCGAGGACACGATGCACCACTACTACTAGAAGAAGATAGTGCATTACGTAATAATCCCAAGAATATTAAATTATTACCAAATTTAGATTATACGAATCCAAATTATCAAAAAGATGTTGGTAAGAAGTGTTTAGTGTTGGATTTAGATGAAACGTTGGTTCATAGTAGTTTTAGGGCTGTTCCTGGTGCTGATTTTGTTATTCCGGTTCAGGTACGTTTATTGTTTGTTTGTTATTGTTGTGATTGTGGATTTGGATTTAGTTTGTTGGGTTTTGGGGGATTTTGGTTTTGTTGGGATTGTTAATTTCGGGGGTATTAAATAGGAGGTTTGATAAGGGTGGTGGATTGGCACTTAAAGAGAACCACTCATCTGGGTGCGGCAGGAGGGGTTGGGTAGGGATTGAAAACCTCGAGACGAGAGATGCACCGTATCTCGGATTAGAGATTCATTTGGGGATTGGCGAGGGTGGTATAATTGAGTTAACCTCCCATAATTCCAATAAAGGGATGGGAAGAAGTGGGTTAGCTGGAGGGATTGGCAGGGATGATCTACTCATAATTTTATATGCACCACTCAATATCTAACACCTGCCATTTCTCATCTCTATCCACCCCACCCACCATCTATATCAGATTGAGGATGTGGTACACTTCGTTTATGTTGCCAAACGTCCAGGTGTTGACGAATTTCTGATTGAAATGGCCAAACATTATGAAATTGTCGTCTACACGGCAAGTCTCAACAAGTATGCCGACGTTCTGCTTGACTTACTCGATCCACACCGTGTCATCCGTACACGTCTCTTTCGTGAAAGTTGTGTCTTCTACGAAGGCAATTACGTGAAGGATTTATGTTTATTAAATCGTGACCTCTCCCAATGTATTATTATTGATAATTCACCGGCAAGTTATATGTTCCATCCGGAGAATGCTATTGATTGTGGAAGTTTCATTGATGATGTGAATGATCGTGAATTAGATCAGATTGGTGCATTCCTAACTGGGTTAAAGGATGCTGCTGATGTTAGAGGGACTGTAAACTTATGGAGGCACTGGCCTAACGTTGATTTGACAAAGAATCACCGAAGAATAAGATAGTGAGGAGGTATGGAGGTATAGATATCGGGGAAACGAATTACACAGAATGGGGATTCGGTTGGGTGCGTGGGGAATATAAAGAAGGGGGAAGCGGGGAGGGATTGGAATCATTAGAAGCAGGGGGAGAGATGTTTCGATATGATACGGGGGAAATGGGGAGGGATATATCTCTTTTGATAGACGAAAGAGAATTATTTTATAAGAACTTTAAAGGTCGTTTGCTAGAGGTATATTTGTGTTTGATGTTGATCAGCATCTCCTTCTAGACTGTATAGTTAGTGCCTCTTCAACGGAATCCATACCCATTATTGCCTGCGGCCGCACTGCGGATTGTCAAAACAGTTCTAGATTTATATAATATATGAAATAACAAAGTAAAGTGCTGGGAATGTACCTAATAATCCCCATAGTCAGGCTGCTCACAGACCTCAAATGCACCACATTTCTCTGGCGGAATGCAAAGAGGAGTTTTCATGTCAGGATTCTCATCGTACAATTCATACTTTTCAAAAGGATATGAATAGACATGATCTAACAAACTTCGGCAACTGATTTTGTTGCCATAACCATCTGCATTCCCAAATACTAACCACCCAATCGGAGGACTCATCCAATATTTTGTTTCATCACCTGGTGGTGTATTATCTGTCTTGGGGGTATATCATTCCTTCCAATATATGCAACAACATTTGGCACTCCGTCATCACTACTTCCTCCACCTCTCCAAGTAAACAGATCACCGGGATTAGCAAAAACAGCAGGGGCTACTTTCTTAGCTTCTTCCAGTTGTTTGCTCATTGTAAGCAGATCCTCCTCTCTCTTCTCGAGTGTAGCCTGAGCTGCAAATTGTTTCTTATCACCAAATACCGAAAGAACTGTCCGGGAAAGATCCAGTTCAGATCCAGATTGAAGTTGAATGGGTTGAGATTCAGTAGCAGTTGCCAATTTGTATGAATACTCCGGTTTACTTAGTTCCTTCTGCATGTACTCCTGGTCTTCATCTCCTGCCAAATCATATACTCGTAAAATACCACACTTTTCAAGAGGAACGCACAGAGTGTTGGGCACTTTCTCACTATCCGCATTGTAATACCTATATTGATCATTCCATGTAGACATATGCTCAGAAATATTGCCCTCGATTACTAAGAATACCGGCCAACCTAACTCAGGAGTTAGAGCCCATCTACAATCCACATCGTGCTCATCATACGTCGGTGGTGTTTCATTCCTTCCAATATATTTAACAACCTTCACATACTCATCTTGAATATAACTATTATACCGATCAGTACACTCCCATGTAAATAAATCACCCGGCTGCCGGCTGGGCAAATACCACAGGAGCTGCTCTCTTTGCTTCATCTAATATGATTTGTTTTTGACATACAACATCCTCTTCTCTTTGATCTAAATCTTTCTTTGCCGAGAGTTGCTTCTGATCTACAAATATGGATAGGGCAAGTGAAGCCTGTTCATCATCGTGTATCGTTTTCTGTTTCTTCATCATAATCTTCTACTTGCCAATCTATCTTCTTCGTTACAAATAGTTAAATAGTATCAAATGGTAATATGTAGTTCTGTGTATGGTGTAAGTTCTACAAGATTCAGAGTCAATTTTGACGTATCGTATCAGTAAGAAATAAGAATTGTCTAAGACGTGTATTGTTGCAACAGCTGAGACGTCTTTTATCTATTATAACACCTATCAATCAGCATACCTAATAACCTACCTGTCAATCAAGTTCATCATTAGATAATAATTATTATCTCCATCAACCTCAAAAGACTCCCAATTAAATGAGAGATTGACATGTGCACCTTACACCCTAATTCTACAGGTATATCAACTACCTATTATACTAGATGACAGTATTAATGACGAAGAAAATGTTACACACCTGGCCGATGCACTCCGAGGCAATAGAAAAGTTAGCACAATCATCATTCCTCGTCGAGACGATTACTCTACCCACCATGTGAAAATCATCTTTGATGCATTGTCACAATGCAAAGTCGAGTATATTGATATGCAATCACCATTCATCAATACCGTCATGCAACATATACATATGCATACTCTTCCACACCTCACTGACTTAATTTTAACCAATAGCAACATTGGATCTTCAGAGGTGATTTCCCTTGCGGCCATCCTTTCAAATAATGTAAAGTTAAGAAGGCTATATTTAGATCATAACAACAGAATTGGTGATACTGGTGCTATTGCATTGGGTAATATACTAAAAACTAAGAATCATACACTAACTGATGTGAGATTGGATAACATTGGCATTACAGAGCACGGGCAAATGGCACTACGAAATGCTATATACGATGATTCAAGTTTTGGTAGTATTAGAGATTCTAATCATGTATTAGAATCCTACTTCCACAGACCGCATTTGGTCTTTGAACAGCCCATGTTGAACGATGTCATGTACTCTCTCTTCGCGAACTCGTCTGCCAAAGCACAATATACCAAAAAGGACAAAGGCACACTCTTCTATCTCAGGAGCAATGTGTACTATGGGGTGAAGTTACAATACAAAAAGTTCTTGGATACAGATGTAAATGTACTCCCGTATATTATGGGTTGGATTTCCGAAAGATGTGATTTGGATACGATATACTCATTCAAGCTTGTTACACTCAACATGATATTGTATGGAAAGTGAGGAATCAAGGGATTTACATGAGAAAGAGAAGAAGAGACATCGGGGGAAACAATATACACAGAATGGGGGTTCGGTTGGGTGAGGGGAGAGACGAACATACAAAGGGGAAGTCAAACGGGGGAAAGATGCTTCCATGATGAATGGGGAAATGGGGAGGGAAATATCTATTTTGATAGTCGAAAGAGAACTATATTAAAAGAATGTTAAAGGTCGTTTACCGGAGGTATTTGTGTTAGATTTTGATCAAGTATCTCTCTCTGAGTTTGTATATGTTAGCCTGAGCTCAGGTGGGTTTGCTATTTCGACATTTACTACCTCCTCTCTTTGATCAACGAAGTCTGCAAGCAGATACCTCTAGATAGTACTGCTACTGATCTTCATAATTCTGGCCACCTGTGCACATAGGTATGAATATGATACAGGGTCATCACATCTAAGGCTGTGCAGTTTTTGAGTGAGACAGTTTGCGAATACCGCAAGATGCTTCAGAAAGAATCACAGTCACAGGTAGTTAGTGAATCAAAATCAAAAATAAAAATTGCCCTACTCGATGTTGATGGATGATGATGATAGGATATTATATAATAGATATGGTTAATATAATGACAGTTAATATGAATTGCAAAGAAGGGAAACGCCTGGGCTGTATCATAAACCAGCTAATCAAGAAACTGACCGATATCATAAAGAAGATACATCGTTTATATGTGTTCTTGTTGATTTGCAAAACATGAATTCATGCTTTTTGAAATATTAACGCATAAATCATGTGTCATATTTCTGTGTTGTTATGTGTGCATATCATATGTCTCATATATTATAATTTTTTTTGGAATGCTCATGTGCACATCATGTGTCACTTTCATCATGCTTAGGGATATGGGTGAAGTACTCAACATGTTTATTGCAATAACAGCCGCCCTAAGTACAGTAGTACCTGCAGAGGTTGTCCGTATCATCTTAGCTGCAGCGGTCGGTTATACCATAGCAAATAAGATGGGCAGCAGGGATGACGATACGGAAGATATCGAAGAAGAGGATCGTGAGGACGATGTGAAGAGCAACGTCATCCCTTCGATGATTGCCTTCTCTACAGATGATGAGAGTAGGCCAGCATTAGCCAAAAGTAGTACACTCAGTAGTATGGATATGAGTGATAGGTTATCCGCCATGAGTAAAGAACCAAGTCAACGCATGATGAATGAAGACGAAGAAGACGAAGAGGATGAAATGTTTCATATACTGGCGACTGTATTGAATGAGAGGAAACAACGCCGTCTTAGTTTAAATGAAGAAGTTAGAGCTGAGATTATGATGGACAAGCAAACAAAGTCTCGTCCTCGTCTTACCAAGTCTCAATCAGAGTATAACTCATCAGAATGGAAAGACCAAACGAGGCCAAAGGCTCGTCCACGTCTAATGAAGGCTCAATCGGAGTACAACTCATCCAAATGGCAAGATCAAGGACGAGGAAGTAAGGAGACACAAGATGATATAAGATTAACCACAAGAAGGAACTCATTAGCTCGGATGCCTAGCATATCATTTCATTTGGGACGAAATCGACGAAGATCGGCGTAGAGATCCAAGGTCACAAGAGCCTGGGGGTGTACCTCATCAGAGCGATGGTGTATAGTTGTATATACTAAGATGTATAATAGGACAATCTCAACGATATAAATGAACATATCTTAGCTCCTTAAACTACATCACAGGCCGAGAGAACAAGGTTTACTTTGAGAAGATCGGAGTGGCAGGATAGAAGAGGTGTAATCAAACTATATAATCTTACTTTACAATCTTATGGCTTTACAATCCCCTCCCTCCTTTTCTTCTGTCACAATCTCCTCTCCTCATTCAGTTCATACCTCTTCGATCATAACTTCTGTAACAATCTCCTCTCCTCATTCAATGTACATTCTTTATACCTCTTCAACTGATCTCATTGATTCTGTTAAGTCCAACTTGTGATCGGTATGCCCTTGTTCCAACTCCAACACCTTATCGATCGACACCTTCGTCACTGGCCATACACCGGTATGTTCATTGCTTGGATAGACTTGGAAAGTATCTTTGAAAACGGCAGCTACTTGCATTTCAATTGCCTTGCAGAACTTATCCATGGGAAGGTCAGTGATATCATTACCAAAGGGGTCTTCGAGGGCACTTCCAAGTTCTGTGATACATCTTACAACTAGATGAAGTAGACTCATTAAGACGGGTGTGTACCACTGAAGAGTAGCACTCCAAACCAAGGTCATCATGATAAAGTATACTGACGACAAGGAGAGAAATAGGAAGAAAAGAAAGAGGTGTTAGAGAGATGCCATTTGTAATAAACACGGTATACAATCTGAGTATAGCCTCACCAAAGAAGACAAAGAAGAATATCAAATCGTAGCCTAACGGTAATCCCGTGGCCTTGACTCGAATCAAACCACCGATACTCTTTGCCATGGTTCCCAATGATTCATCCATCATCAAAAGCTGTGCATGAGTTGTACCTCCCTTAAACGAATACATATCAGTATCTGGCAAAGGATGCTTACTACTCTTGTGCAAGTCAATGTCAATAATCTCTCGAATTGCACCCATGAAATAGTAAGGCTGGAAGTTGCACGTTATCACAATTTACGAAGTCGAAAGAGAGACGGTTGTAACATATGTTAGTACATACTTTATTGAACACACGGGTTCAATGACAAAACACAAACACGGACTTTCCTGCCATCCTGGACGACTAATGACATGTTGAAGTTCTTTTATACTGATCAATCCCCTGCTTAGGAGATACTCGCTATCTACTTCGATAGAATCCCCGGCTAATTGATTCTTACAAGCCATAGCAAAGCATACAAGTAGGCAGCATAATCGACGAAAGTTCTCCTTATCAATAAAGATTGGTTGTGCCTGCTGTGCCAGATTGATGACAGCAAAGATCAAGGCTCCCCATAAGCAGCGTCCTTCCCACCTATTAAATAGAAGAAGTAAGAACAGAGGAGTTGGGCATCTGATGAGTTAAGCATGTGTCGAATTGGAATGATCACATGATATGTACTACATTGGCACAGATCAGAAAAGAGCTAATACATACCATCGGTTGTAACAAATCTGTGTCCGAAATACCAACACAAAACCAACGAATACACTAATAAAGCTCATGCCAGCATGTGATGACGATAACCAATCCATGAAGTTGCTTTCACGGATACTCTCGACATAGATAATGATAGCTGTAATGCTATATAGGAACACACTGGTAAAGGCATGTTAAACACAACACGAAAAGCAAAGTGAAACCAATTGGTATCGGGGTTTTGTTTCTTCTCCTTTGCTACTGGTTTACTACCTGCCTCTTCCTGCTTGGATGATGCGCCGCTAGAAGGAGTAGTGTTGTTGTGATTACGATTATCGTTATTGTTATAGGCATGTGAATTGACATTGATTAGTGACATACCCCGCTGCAAAGATATTACTAAACTAGAGCGTCGTTGCAGCGGCCGTTTAGCAGCGTCAGGGGTGGTCGGCGGTGATCCATTGCTACCTCCAGAAGACGCTAATGATTCAGATGATGTTGATGATGGTGAGTTAGGTGCCTGCATGATGATAAACTATGAGCAAATGTTATGATATCTGTTACGAGTTCTAGCAGATGTTTTGTGATGGATCTGGTCTTGATCTGATGGGCAATTATCAAAGAATGCAAGCCAATTGGGTAGTGAATGCACAAGATGGTTGATTCACAACAGGATGATGTAAGAAAGAATGAGACTTAAGATTTGTCTGAAAAGGGCTTACATCTTGCGAACTCGGTACTCCGGGGTCATTCTCAAGGCCATTTTATTCAGTTAGTAGAATCTCACTTGGTACCACATAGGTACTGTATCGATAGAACGGCGGTCATATCCATATCGTATCACCGACAATTCACAAGATTTCGCCACAGCCATTACATATCTTGTTCATCATCATGTTTCATCAGAGTAGTTTCTGAGGATACCGGCCTCATGCACGGCCTTTATCTTTATCTTGATTTGTATTCAAACTAATCGTCATGATGCTTGAGGAGTAAAGTATAACAACCCTTAGTTACATTGGGGAATCCGCCTTTTGATATGTTGTATCTGCATTCTTTATTCCGCATTACTGTCATATCACGGTCCTTCATAGTTACCATATTATACCATCGTTTGTCCATGACTATTTTAAACCATTCATATTGTCCTTCCATACCTTCTGTGAATCTATCCGTATGGGTCGATATACTAATATACAAATGGATTCTTTTTCGGTTTAGCTTACTTATGAATGGTAATCCCATCGACCAGCATCAACATCCTCTTTTCGCCTGTTTGGCATTACGACAATATCATCACTGAACTCCTGTAACCTATCCGTGTAGATAACTCCAACCTGATGTAGCTTGGCTTCTTCTGGTTCTTCAAACTTGGGCCCACGGTCGATATCTCGGAATAAACGCTGTCCAAGGTCAAGATGGCGGTACTTGTACTGTAATGAGTCCTCAACCATACGGGCATTGTACTGTAGCTTTGACTTGTACAATATCTTCATCCTTGCACCGAGGATATTCCTAAACTGCTCACCCGTGATGATACTCGGATCGGGTGCTCCATCTAATTGCCGTTGCTTGTAATACTCAGAAGTCTCTTTCCATCTAAGGACAGGGTTTCCTATAGTGTATATTACGTCATTAGTAACTGGATCATTGCGGTATGAGTTGCGGTTGGATAAGAATCTTGTTGATTCGACATGTGCATCACTACCAGTGTAGAATATGTAAAAGGAACGGAGGCCACTGTCTAATCTTTCATTGAATATGTGTTGATTATCATTGATGATACGCTCTGCCTCGGCTATGGGTTCTTTGACTTCTTTGAACGGTGGTTCATCTGATAGTGTTGCTAGTACGGCAAGTCGTTCCGCTTCCTTCTCTGTCTGACGACGTTTCGTACATTGTCTCTTAACTTGTTTCCCGTGTTCACTATTTCGATAACGTTTGCTATTCTGTCTCTTGTATTGTTTCCTTGTCGATGTCTTTCCGAACATGAATCTATGCGTAGCTGTCCTTGCATCACATTCTTGTAGTTTACCATTCTGTAGACGTTTGGCAAAAATAGCTCCCGATCTTTTCAATGGTTTGATTATTGACTATGAATAGATATAATTGATTAGATTAGTACAATTAACAATACATATCATACAATATTGCATATTGACAAATACAACTTACATTTAGAAACTTGGTTTGTTCACGTGAGTGTGTCCACTTCTTACCACCCCGCACCCTCTCAAACTCTGATGTTTTCGACATACAATCATCATACCATTGTTGATGTAGTTTCCCCTTACTACCCTTATTACTATTGGTAATAATAATAAGGGAGGGCTAATACCGTGCAGTGTGATATTATAATAGCAAGGATACAGTAGGTAAGAGTATATGTTATGCACAAAAAAGTTGTGAGAATTCAGATATACCACTTACATCATCACCTATGTTGGCGGCACTAGTGGTATCATTATCATCACCAAAATCGAATCCAGTGGGTTCATTAGTGGTAAAATCAATGATATCATCATTGTAATAATCACCAGCATCATTTGGTAGAAATGTACTATCACGATAATCTTGTTCATATAACAAATCATCATTACAATCTGTTGTTGTATCGTAGTAGTCGCGATTTTGTTGTAAATCATTGTAATATGAACGAAGAAAGGATAATTCCTTTTGATTGATATCAGATAATGCTACATCATGATGGGGTATACTTTGACTTGGCCTTGTTGTTTGGTATGAGTATGTAGGATTGTATGTAGGATTATAATACTGTGTATGATAATAACTGAGAGAATTTGGTGTTGATGTAGATTGCCATGATGGTGGTGGTGGCGGATAACGCCGATAGTATGTTTGAAACATATTGTTTAGTTCGTCAATATCCATTTATCAGACCATATCGGGCTAGATTGTCAGCAGTTGTATTTATCAGAAAGATATTATGAGACTCTAGACGGTGCACCTATTGACCACAAATTCAGAGCGCATTGCAATAGATATAATAGCGTATGGCCACCAGCCCCAATCTATAAGACTCTATATCTTACAATGAAGTTAACAGTGATTAATCAAAGTGGCCTATGGCTAGGAAAACACCAAAAAGAAAAGTATAAACATGTAAAGGAAGGGAGTATTGTTTATGTACAACTTGATGCAGACGCAGATGAATATCAAGCTGCAGAAGTTGTGGAAAAGGGTGATGATGGGATTGTATTTAAATTTACTCATGAACCATCAGGAGAAAGTGACCAGTATTTGGTTAAGTGGAATATATTAGGGAAACGGATGGTGGTGATGATTCAAAGCAGATGAATACCATTGATGAAGAGGATGAGGAAGAAGATATTGGTAGGGGGAAGAATGAAGGGAATGAGGAGGATAGTGAGGAGGATAGTGAGAAGGAGAAGGATTTAAAAGTTGATGATTTAGTATTGATACCAAAAGTTTTAAATAAACAACTCACCAAGGATGTTGATGATATTTTGAAGGATGATGACAGTGTTGTTGATGAGGATGAAGCAGTATTAAAGGTATTGGGTGATACTTTTGTCAATCCTAATGAACATCTCATTGGAAAGGTTATTGGTAAGGATTCGGGGAAGGTAGTGGTTAAGGAATTTGATGGCGAGAAAGTGGGTGGACATCAGAGGAAGTACGATAAACAATTCCTTCGTTTGGCAGCACGTGGAGAGGATGATATTGCTGAGTATTACAATAAGCATGGCGGTAAGGGTGAGTTTAATTTCTTTTTTGGTGTGTTGTTTTGGTGTGTTGGTGTATTGTTTATGTTGTTTATATTTATTTTATATTTAATTAATATCCCCAACTTTATCTTCTTATCCTAAATAATATACATACAGGTAAGGGTAAAAAGAAGAAGAACAAATCTTCCGATGATGATTCAATGGAAACACCATATGAGTTGGATGAAGAAGATGAGGACGAAGAGGTTTCTTCATTCGAGAAATCACCCGACCTCTCTGATAATGAACCATCCGACTCCTCTGATGATGAGTCCATATCCAAGGCAAGAGGACGTAAGACTCCCCTACGTAAGCGTCATCAATACAAGCACAAGAATAATAAAAGGGCCGTGACCCCCGGCGGTAATCCTCCCCGTCGTCCTGGCAGCAATATGTCAGGTAATGGTAATCATCCCCGCAACCGATCATCAAGTCGTACTGGCAGCAGTATGTCGGGTAATGGTATTCGTCCCAGCACGGGCCGTGGTGGATTTGCATCATTAAATCGTGACAGCCTTTTGTCGGAGGATGGTGGTATCATTCATCCCCGTAGCCGTGGTGGAATATCAGGCCGTCCCGGTACCAGTCGTTCACCTCTTGCAAATTCTGTTGATGATGACATTTCGGGTAATAACCCTAAAGTCGTCGACATCAAACTCAGGTTTGTTCCTGTTCATGGTAAAACTTATCAAGAGATGCCTGGTACCAACTGGAAATACTATCCTGATATCAATAGGTTTCAAGGACCAAGTGGTGACTTGCAAGAGGAACCTCCCACCATCCATGATCTTTTTGGTGAACAGAACTCCCAACGTGAGGGTATGGGTGGTGCCAATCCTTCTGCTGCTGGTCGTCGAGGTGTCAGTTTTGGAGGAGATATTAGTCATGGGGATCGTTACCAAGGCGGAGGAGATAGTTTAGCTCGTCGTGAGGATTGGGTTGGCATGCCATCCCGTGGAGAGGGTGGCGCATCCTTTCCCTCGGCAGCCCGTCGTGAGATTGATCGTGCTGGATATATGTTTGGTGGCGAGCCTCGTGGTATGCCTTTCCCTCGTGGTATGCCTTTCCCTCGTGATATGCCCTTTGGAGGATACGGCGGAGGAGGATACGGTGGAGTAGGATACGGCGGAAGTGGATACGGCGGATACGGCGGAAGTGGACATGGCCATTACGGGGGTAGTGAATTTGGTGGGGGATTTCCTCACCATATGAATGGAGGATATTATTACCGTTAAGTGTTGCAAGTGATCCGTGGTGACTTGCTTTGTATGTTAAGGAAATGAGATGTTGAGATGTCGTATGAAGTATATGAATTTCATGGAGAGAGAGAGAGAGAGATGGGAAATCAACAACAACAACAAACAATGAACCAATATTTATTTATATATGGTAAAAAGACAAATTGAATCAAAATGCGTCTTATATCCTATACCTATACTATACCTAGTGCGTCCAGGATTGTCATGTAAGAATTGATACAACTCTTCATTCTTTGGTTGAAATAATGGTATTAACAATTGTAATGCTTTATCTGATATCACATCTACCTTGTGCTTTGTTATCTTTTGATTCTTACGTTCCAATTGTCCCTTTAGCTTGATATTTAGAAAGGTTTCAATTTGTTGTTGTACTGTACTTGGATCATCTTTCAATTCATCATAACTTAGTATTAGTATCTTGTCTCTACCAAATAGTTTAGACCACTTCTTAAGATGGTCTACATATATCGATGGCTTGAACTCTTTTGGATACTTTGATTTACTACTTCTAACATTGTTATTATGATCTGATATTATCTTTTCGACATATGTATCAAATGGCATGACTTCTCTAGTAAGATTGTGATTACTACTCTTCTTTCCATTGTATGCCACTTCTTTTACCCAATCTTTATCAGATCCTTTGATGTATAATAGTTTCATATGATTGTATCGAGATAGTTGACGAGATATAGGTTCTCTTAAAATTACTATGATTTTGAGTTGTTGCAATTGTTCGTGTGATGGGGTAGACGATGCATTGTACACTTCGGTGTATGTCTTATGTACCTTTTCAGGAAAGATTAATGTGTTTGGTGTAGCATCCATTGATAATCCGCCCTTTTTGCAATGTTGAAACTGATGTATATAGTAATCTCTCCCAAATTTGTATTTATCTTTATGATCAAAGAAATGTACTTCCTTGCCATTGAGTGAGCGGCATATACCATTGTCAAATAACCAAGATGCAACTGCTGATGTGCCAGCTTTTTGAGCACCAACTAATAATATGCTGGGCAAGTAATGTGGTAATGACGTTTGTGGTGGTGTTTGATGGTGCACCTTCTTATGTAAGTCTTTGTTGTTCTCATTAGTATTACTCTGACATTAGACTGCGGTAACATATCTACCGCCGCGTCGGCAATATCATCATCACATACAGGTCTAATCTCAGGGCAAGGATCAATATTCCAATAACTAGGTGGTTCATGACAGCAGCTTGGCCATCCTCTTTCGTAACATTTATAATTTGGATGTGTGCAATAGGAACTTCCATGACGTCTCGTATCATTATCGCCGCCACTAATCTTCTTATGTAGCCATATATTCCATAATTGAATTGCCAATGGTACTAATATCAATAGTGCTATAGAGAAGTAGCGACGCCGTCTTTTATGTACCATCTCAGTGTAGGCAACTAAGAAAGCAACTTCTTTTTATTTCTTCCTTGAAAAATTACAAAAATATTCTGTGGGCTCTATCTCATAAGGTCAACAATGAATATAGAGAATACAGACACCACACAGTGACATGTGTAGCAAATACTACCGCCATGACAATATCAAAAACCGCACCAGCAGAGGGTCTAATTGCCATTTGACTATTGAATTATCAAGACTGTCGGCTCGTGGCAGTATCAAATATCAAGTCGGTATCTTTCTATGAGAGTGATGAGATCAAAAATTAGAAAGAGGTATAAGATCTTATGAGATGATAACTTGTGTATGATGAGAGGGGATGGTATTGATATGGTAGCTTGTGGCTAATTTCCTCCTATCATTAGTTGGTATCAGCCGGGTATCGGGGTTTATCAAGAGAAAGTATAAGCTAATATCACGAAAGTGAACACATCTTATGCACACATCTAAATTTGTCTAAATATACAAGATTGTACGAGACTATGCATTTAACACCTCTTTACAATCGGCCGAAGAAAGAAAACGACTAATGACAAACTACGGCAAACTCTCCATCCTTCCAGACACGCTCTTCTTCAATAGGCTTCATAGCTCTTGTCACAGGTGATAGGAGGCAATGAGCATTCCAACCGAGATACAAAACTTGAACAATAATGTTAAGAATGATCCATCCTGCTTTAGCACCGCCTTGAGCATCTACAGTCAATTGTCCCATAAAGCCACCCCCAGGATAACTCAAAGACAATGCATTAACAAACCAGACGGCCATGGCAAGGAAGTACATTAACCATTTCTCCCAGCCCTTTGCGGCATACTTTCCCATGTAAGCTTCTGATAAATTATACTTCACAAGAGGCGTTAGGGCAAAAGGTAGCAAGATACCAAGCAACGAATTCACCCAGTTGATCAACTGGTTTAAAACAAGGCCATCAGGAAAGGCCGCACTGAATGCTATACAAGGTACAATTGCAATAGATCGAGTCATAACGGCACGAGCCCACATTGGCATACGTATATTGAGAAAGCCATCCATCACGTATTGGCCGGCGTAGGTTGTTGTAATAGCAGAACTCTGACCAGCAGCAAGGAGGGCGATGCCGAATAGAAGTTGAGATGCTCTAGATGAGAGGACAGTAGTGAAGTTCGACAGACCAAACGTATCGGAATCTACTCCAGGCTTGGGGAATCAGAAGTTAATTCCACACAATGGTCACAAGAATTTCCAAGAAGAGAGGGAGTTAGGGTGGTTTAGTTTTGTTAGTGAAAGTGCAAAACCATATCATATACACAATTTAACTCGATCCACAACCATATGATTTCACAATCAGAACCCAGTGCCCAAATCAAAGGGTGGTCTGTGACCATTGTGCACAATTAACTTTTGCTTACCTTACCGTAGCCTTCCTCAGCTGCCACGGACATGACAGCCATACTAATGAAGAAGGTGAAGAGAACAGGAACGAACGGTTCCCATGAGGCATTCTTGGTGGCAAGTAACACAGTGTCTTCTTTACGCTCAAGAGGCCGTGATTGAAGAGTTGCTGTGTGTAGGTACAAGTTATGTGGCATCACAATGGCACCAATGATACCGATGATGGGGAATAGATCATCCGCAGTTGTATCAACGAAGCCGATCCACCATCCCTTCATTAAGGCAGCACCATCTACGCCTGTAATTCCCATCTCCACAAATAGAACGATTGACATCACGCCTTTAAAAATGACAGAGAAGATATGATAACAATGAAAGGAAAGATGAGCATATATATGCCCAAACAATACCATCACATAAATAACCGGACTCACCAATCAAGAACACAATCACGTACTCCATGAACTTCATCCCTTTGTTTAAGGCTGCCATAAACAAGAATGTCGACACTGCACTTAACAAGACACCAGCATAGTAAGGCCATCCAAAGAAGACATTGAATGCAATTCCAATTCCAATAACCTCAGGTAAGTCTGTAATAACCACTGAAAATTCTGCCACAGCCCAATTGAAATATCGGAGATAATTTCGATAACCTCCCTGTAAATCTTGTGCTTGAGCTTCCGACAAAGTAACTTGGCCATAGTATGCAAGGCGGACACACAATGCTTGTGCATACATTGATAGAATTGACATCCACCAAACTGTCCATAGCAATGTGTATCTTGAAGTTACAGCGGCTGGGAAGGAAGGACATAATGTATCAGAAAAGTGCAGTCCACACTACTGTTGCCATCATTATCATCCCTTGGTCAGGATGGTGAAAACTAGGCCGAGTTAAGTTCATCCTACTTACCTTGAATATTGGCCTGGTAATTCCCTGGATCAATGTATGCAATACAAACTAGCCATCCTGGTCCTCTGTAATAAAAAGAGACACATCAT
>Ga0075437_12484_pt1 | contig 17897 bp, 14 predicted proteins | sample MintriMetagenome_FD_74266 | JGI IMG/M metagenome (GOLD analysis project Ga0075437, IMG submission 74266) | Marine eukaryotic communities from Monterey Bay, USA to study complex ecological interactions - Minidiscus trioculatus and... | ecosystem: Environmental > Aquatic > Marine > Unclassified...
ACTGGCTTTTCAGACGAAGACTTGAAAGATCTCTCGGCCTCACTCAATAACCACATCATACCCAATAAGAGTTCCCAATATAATGTTGCTGATTCCAACGAATGTGATGTTTGGTTCGATGCTGTACAAGTTTGGGAGGTCAAAGCGGCTGATCTGTCTAAATCCTCAACTCACAAGGGCGCGATTGGCAAACTTGGCGAGGCAGGGAGGGGTATCGGACTACGCTTCCCCAGGTTTGAGCGTGTTCGTCCAGACAAGAAGCCGGATGCGGCTACTTCTAGTGACCAGATCCTGGACATGTATTACGCTCAAGATAGTGTAATCGATGGTCCAGGAGGCGGCGGTGGTATGGATTTGGATGATGGTATTTAGGTTGACTTTGTTCGGTGGTGCTCATGAGATCTTGGTCATGTCTATTCTAATCTAAACTAGTGATAACAGATACGTACTCTGGTATTCTTTTGCAAACAAGGTTGTATCAAACCAAACCAAAGAAGTAGCCATACCACTATCTTAAACTATAACTATATTGGCTAGCGCAAGCTAGAGCATGATAACAATTTAATGAGCTCGATGGTCTCTGTTCACTTCTCGTATCTTTTGAGGGGAGGTAGGATATCCCTTTTACGTCAGTCCTTCGAGACTTACCGAGCGAGACTAGCCCAAAAGGATATCGTATCCTTTGATCGTTTGTTCGCCAATTTGTTTTGTGGTGATTTGGATCATGATATTGACCAAGCAATGGTTGCCAGTTGTTTGGCGGCTCTCCTATCCTTTCACCCCAATAAAGCCCGAGGATATAGTATTAATTTTTCCCGTGACAATATGTCTAATTCTGCTAACAACGACGCTCTCGGTACGTCGCATAAAAGTTGTGTACATCTTGTGTGCAAATCAGAAACAAATTATGTAGATCACTCTAAAGATATTGGACACGTAGTAAATGATGATTCATTATCTATAAAGCGGATAGATAATGAAGCAAATGATACTACTGTCGACACTATTGTATATGATAATACCCCGGCGGCGGCAGTATCCCCTACCGACAACTCTATAAAACTCCAACAAGTCTCAACACAAGTTGCAAATAATGACAAGTTACTGAGTGATGATAATGGTACGAAGGTATCGTTAGAGAAAGCCGCCGTACAAGAAGTTGTTACTCAACAAAAGCTACACGGAAGTAATAATAACGATCCATTCCATTCTCATCATTCATTGGAATTTGATAAGTCGTTGCAATTATTAGAAAAACAACCAAAAGATAATGCTACTGAAATGGAGAAGAATGGTCTGTCAATAGATTATAGTAAACGTGTTACATTTCAGGGCGATATTATTGATCGTATATCTGCCGTGTCTAATATTATAACCAAGAAATCTACCAAGGAGGATAATGGATTGACTTGCGAAAAGAAAGTATGTCAAAACAAATTTAACCCATGTCTTAATATTAAGAATACGCCTACTAAAGATGACACAAGAAAGAAGAGTCGGCCAAAAAGTAGTAAGGGAGGGATTGCAAAGTTCACATCCGATTATTGGCAGCATGGACTTCAGAAATTTGACGAGTCGTCATCACAGTTAGCTGAGGTGCCAGTGCCAACAACTGTATCTAAGAGAAAACTCCCAAAGGGAGTGTATGAGACTCCATCTGGCAATTTGCAAGTTCGAGTATGGTATCAATCAAGTCAACGTAGTATTGGCACATTTCAATCTTTGGAATCAGCAACATTAGCAAGTGAGATTGTACGAAGTATGTTTGAGAAAGATAAGGGACTACACCTTTCTGCTAAGGAGTGTGAGCGGAATATCAAGCTAGCAAAGGAGGCTGCCTGGAAAGTTAAAGACGGAAAGCAAAGTGGCAATGACACAAGAAAGAAGAGAGGGTCACAATCAAGATCGTCTAGTGCAATATTTCCCAGCTCTACTATTAACTACCTCAACGAATGTAGCAGATTGAACCCATTCCCTGATGCAGATCAAACGGCTAGAATATGCATCGTTACCGGGTTAGACAAGATGCAAGTGGAGGAGTGGATGGAGAGGGCACGGAAGAGGCCGAAAAATAAATCTAACAAGCAATCTACCACTATGAGGAACAGGAACAACACTACAACAATCAAAGAATTGGAGGCTTATATGAAAACATGGATTTCTAAGAATGCCTTCTCTCGAGATTGGGTGTTGACTCTAACGCCCTCTAAATCACAGAAAGATCAAATTGTACTAGATACGGGTATAGAAAGGAATCGTTTGGAAGGATGGTTGTACAGGTGAGTTCGTTTATATTCAATGGTGACCTATTTGTCTTGAATCTTTGTCTAACTTTGGTCAACTTCAGAGCAAGACAAAAGCTAATAAAGCATGATAAAGAGTATCCAGGTCAAGGCATATCAGTTTTAAGAAGTGCAGCAGCGACGGTAATTACAGTTGTCATGTCATCAGTAAAGCCCACAGATACCTGCGAGGCCCCTACTTTGTCAGAAGAAGCAAAAACAAACATCAACAAATGGTTAGAAGAGCACTCAGTACACCCTTTCCCAGCTCGGGTAGACAAGGATGCATGGATAAAACTCTACGGTATTGAGAAAGAATACATACTTGACGGATATCTTCATCGAGCTCGTAAAAAGCTTAAAGAGAATTCATTGAAGATTAAGCATGTAATAAAACAGGACAATGATGTATCATCACTTAAAACATGTGGTCTCTGTAATATTCAGAAGAAGGAGTGGAGCTACAGTCGTGACGAATGGAATAAGTTAGATGACAGAGATCGTCAATGTAAATATTTTATATCGAAGGTTAAGACTGCCTCTCTGTCAAAAGATGATGGTCTTGTGGCTGTTACCAGAACAAGGACGGGTCCTGTTGTTAAGCCTAAACAGAGACTTGAGGATATTGAGGATATACCTCAAGTCTATACACCATTGAAGCGCGGCAATAGTCAACCTCTCAAGCGTGGTAGGAAACGTTCAAGTTCTTCTAGTAGAGGACGTCCAAAGAAATCAAAGAAGTCCATACAGGCAGAGGCATATCTAGCAAAAGGTTATCAACTATGCTCAGTTGCTGGCTGCATTAAAAGAGTTCAACAAGGTGGAGTCTGTTGCCGACATGGTGCAAAAACAACCCGCGCCCTATGCTCATACAAAGGTACTGATGAAGGATTCAATGGATTTAGTTCAGGAGTAGGCGCTGGTGGTCAGTGTCCCAATGTTGCCAAGCGTGGTGGCCTTTGCCGCAGGCACGGTGCATTCGATTTACCAGATTGTAGTGATCCATTTTGCAAACGAGTTGCTCAGAAGGGTGATGACTATTGTGTTTTACATATAAAATCTATCTGCCTTCCTCAGAAAGAGGGAAATAGGAAGAGGACAGTAGTGTATGATGGAACTGAAAGGCAAAAGAAGAAGCCCAAACTCAAGCCATTCGAACCCTCCAAAGTGGTAGCATCCAAGTCCAAACGAGCAGCTCCGTCTCGTCGTCAATCATCAGCCGAAGGAGTGTATGAACTGCCATCTGGAAGCTGGCGTGTTATGGTATACTATCAAGGAAGCCATCGTGGTATTGGCACATTTCAAACATTAGAACAGGCAACATTGGCAAGTGAGGTTGCACGGAGCATGATCAAGAAAGATAAGGGGCAGCAACTCTCGGCTGAGGATTGTGAACGGAATTTCAAGCTAGCCAAAGAGGCTGCGGTAAACACGGCTATGCCTGATCAGAAGGCTTCTAAAATCCAAAGGAGAAAACTACCTACAGGAGTGTATGAGACTCTGGCAGACAACGACAATGCTGTTAAGACTCTCAAAAAGAATAATATAATACGATCGCAGGGGTTATCGGAAGAAGCAAAAATAAACATCAACAAATGGATGGAAGAGCACTCAATAAACCCTTTTCCAACTTGGGAAGAGAAGGATAACTGGAAAAAACTCTACGGTATTAAGAAAGCTTACCTGCTTGACGGATATCTTCATCGAGCTCGTAAAAAGCTTAAAGAGAATTCATTGCATGAACTTTTGAAACAAGATAATGACGTATCATCACTCAAAGCATGCGGTCTCTGTAATATTCAAAAGAAGGAGTGGAGCTACAGTCGTGACGAATGGAATAAGTTAGATGACAGAGATCGTCAATGTAAGTATTGTATATCGAAGGTTAGGACTGCCTCTCTGTCAAAAGATGATGGTCTTGTGGCTGTTACCAGAACAAGGAAGATCACAAGCACTAGAGGAACCGCATCATCAGGTGGTTCTACATCAAGAACAACATCAAGAAAAGATATGATAAATGAAATTCAAGGTGTACGTCGACTAACCGGGTGTAAGAACCGTTGGGGAGCCGTTTTGAAAGTATCTGGCAACGATATCTTCCTTGGGTCATATAACAGTCCGACTGAGGCTGCACATGCTGTAGAAATGGCAAAGGAAGAATCAAAGATGAGGAGTAGCGTGACTTCAGAAGAGGGCTCATCGTTCACTGGAAACACGGATCAAGTAGTATTAGAATCTTCATTAGCAGATCTGCATGATCTGCCTTCTGATAAGATAGGCGAAAGCTTATTGGATACTAATGCTGATGAAGATGAGGATTTGTCCGCCCGTATATCCAAGTACTTGTCTCCCAAGTATCAAAGTGAGAAACAGGCCGAGGAACAACATAAAGAGCAGGACGAGGATGAACCGGCTGATAATTTTATGGCAGCTGATGTGATTGCCATGCCGAAAATAGAATCAGTTATATCTAAATTTGAAGAGGCACAGAAGGCAGGATACCAACCTAAAACTTTCAACTTACAAACATATATGGCTGAGAATGACAAAAAATACACTTATCTAGTAGATGTCAAGAATGATGATACCAACATAAGCAACAAACGAAGAAAGAAGTCTACTCCTAAGCGGCTGATAGGTGGGTTATGAAGTCGTATTAGAGCATTTGCCAAGTAGCGAAGACCCAACTTTTCTCAAATAAGACCAATCATCTTAAAGAGCTATGATCTATAAGCTCCATAGAACAACGAGACAACAAAGGTTGCAATATAGATAGTAGAGCATATATTTATGAAAGAGCTGCCAACATAGTAATAGCAACACAAGTCAGGATATCTTAAAAATCGTTTATTCGCCAAAGTATTTTAGGATCAATTACCTTTCCTTTCTCCTCACCACCCATCACTGGTCACTATTGGAGATCTACGGCGGGGGTACTCTTGATATATTATACATCAGTTACATGCCTACCATATATGAAAGCTTTTGGTGTAGCTTTTTCGTAGCTGGCGGCGGTACCATACTCATAGATACTCATATTGACATTGATAATCAAAACAAAAAAAGAGGAAATTAAGATGGTACATCATTCACATTCTTTGTCGTTGCTTTGTTGGACAACTTTATTTCTTCTTATTGATAGAATCAATGCCTTTTCTACGCCATCGACGTTGATTAGATATCAATATCACCAACATAGTTATCAATCATCTCCGTTTATACAACAGGATTCGGTCTCATTGCAACCATCATCATATCATGTGTCACCACCACCAAGTAGATCAGTATATCATGTGTCCAAACGACAAAGCAGTAGTAGTACCTCCCTTGCATCATCGTCTTCCATAATATCAAGTGCGAATAATTGGGGAAACATTGCAGCGTTATCATTTACTGCTTCATTAGCACAACTTTTGGGTAAAACTACATTGATTGGTAAGTTATTGGGAGCTCCAGTGACAGCAATGGCATTGACCTTTTGCTTGTCAAGCATTAGTTGGATACCAACTCTATCTGGACAATGGAAATGCTTGTTACCACCGGGTGGATCGGCTGCAAGCACATTTCTACAAGGTACTTCATTAACATTGGCTACTCCACTGCTGCTGCTGGGTACAAGTATAAGAGGCAAGGCATTAAAACAATGCGGCTCCTTATTAGGTTCATTTCTAATTGCATCATTTGGTACATTGTTAGGTTGTATGCTTGCATTCTCCCCAATACTTGGTATACAATCATCATTAGTATCATCATTACCCAATTCAGATGGGGTTAAAATCGCTGCTGCATTATTAGCAAAGAATATCGGAGGTGGTATTAACTACATGGCAGTATGTGCATGTCTTGGTGCTTCCACGGATAGTATTGCTGCAGGTTTATGTGTTGATAATGTCATGGCATTAGTATATTTCCCCTTGACTAGTATGATAGCTTCTAAGTATGATGATGTGACTGATGACGAAGTAGTTCATAATGCAGAGAGTGATGTTGATCAGACCATTATCAATGAAAGCAAAGACTCTTCAACAACGCCAGTAGAGGCTTTATCACATGCTTTTACATTAGCAGCGGTCTTGACGGCTCTAGGTCAATTCTTCAACTCACAACTACATCACATACCTGCTTGTTCAAGTCAAGTGAATCTCTCACTGCCAATAACAACATTATTAGCTGTACTATACTCTACTTATTATCCATCGAATAAGTTCCTATCACCAACATCGACAACATCAAACAACGATACTGATAGCAAACCAAATGCTATAGCAAAAGCCGGGGAGACATTGGGTACGACACTACTATATCTCTTCTTTGCAACAGCCGGTGCTCCGGGTTGGAAATTAAAAGACTCTGTCCAGCAGTCATTTCCATCAATTGCATCGTTTCTAATCATACTGTATAGTGTTCATGGAGCGGTGTTATATGGTACCAAGAAGATAGTCAATATCTTATGTGGTGATGATAAAAATGGCAAGGATCAGAAGTTTTGGAGTAACATGGTAGCTCCACAACGATTGTTAGTTGGTTCAAGCTGTGCCATCGGTGGACCGGCCACGGCTGCTGCTTTGGCAAAAAGCTTTGAATGGAAGTCACTAATGAGCCCTAGTCTACTTGTTGGTAATGTGGGTTATGCAATTGCAACCTTTATCGGCTTGTTGTTCTATGGAGCGTATAGATAACTCACCTTTTTGAGATGATATCTTATGGGAAGGCAGGGAAGCTCTCCGCTTTCCTTTGCAGTAATCTCTTATCAATTCAACACTGGCTGAGAAGTAAAGACCTCATATCAAGCAATTCATAACAACGACCATATTATGCCATTTTAAGTCTAGGACGAGATGGCCGAGAGGGTGGATCGTATATCCTCTTTACCGACCCTAAAAAGATACCAAAGAAGACTAGGTTCGTGAATTAAATCTTTCCGACGAGTCGGGGCAAGTTAAAAACTACATTGCCATGCAGTTTTCACCTCTGTGCATTGTCGTAAGTGCATGTTTTTGTCCAGGGTAAAGACAAAAAAGTAGCACGTACCCACGTCCTAGGGATAATGACCAGGGTCATTAGACATATGCCGACTAAACTTCAAGCTAACTACAGGCCACTTTTTCGTTTTGATTGAGAACCGATCGTAATGAATTGCAACAGGCAAAGTAACCGATCATAATATGAACAGCAACATCATCATCATCGGTTCCACAACGCCCAACGTCTCCAGTAAATTTGCCACAAATTGGTGAATGGCAGAGTCCAATGGAGAAGTTAGAGGATTTATGTTCATCAGATAACCTTACCCTACCAGCATTACGTGAGATCATTGAAACTCATACTTTTCCTAACCGAGGTTTAGGCCCATCAGAATCAGATGGATATCCTTTCTTCGATAAGGTTTGCAGCAATGAGAATGTGACGGTGGAGATTATCCAGTATCTATTAGAAGAATTAGACTGCTTCCCCAATGCAATGGGTAGATCAACTCTGATTATGGCTTGCATGAATGAGAATTTTCCCAATGAAGTAATTGGGTTATTGATTGAGAGATGCCCACATGATATCCTAACGAAGTCGATCAATACATCGTACCAATGCACACCTCTTCACTACTACTTGGCACGAAAATCATCAGTTGATTTAGAGGTAGTTAAGTTGTTAATCAATGCATGGCCAGAGGCTAATCAGATTAGAAATATTCGTGGACACATGCCTATTCATACTCTTTGTTACAATGAACAGATGGATGAAGCTGTGTCTCTTGATGTATTACGATTCATGCATAATACCGATCGTACTTTATTGAGGGAGAATATGGAAGGCTGGCTACCAATTCATCTAGCTATTGGTCATATGTCAACTGCATTCTGCAAAGAACTGATCAATGGATATCCGGAGTCATTAAGTGTTGGGTTAGTTGGCGATGGCGACATGTTACCAATTCATATCGCCGTATGCAACACTGAGAGGAGATCTGACTCCGTGGATACAATTCAACACATGCTTGAACTAGAGCCTGATAGTATTAATGCGAGGGATGGGCAAGGCCACTTACCGATACACAAAGCAGTCTCATGGGGGACAATGGAGGTCGTTGAATTGTTACTTACTCTTAATCCTGCTGATGCTGCATCAAGGGAGGATAACTCTGGGAAGTTGTTGTTGCATGCTGTTTCATCATGCAACAGGTCCGTTGGACTCGTCGGTACAGTTAAGACTATCTTCGATGCTTACCCAGAGGCTATTCTTGCTCTGGATGGAGAAGGCAAAACTCCACTCGACCATGCAATGAGGTCAACAGCAAGAAGTAATCCAAGTCAAAGCCAAAGCATGACTCTTATCATCTCCTTCTTACAAGCTCAACAAACATACGCTCGGATGGCACAAGATACAACCGCCTTAACATTTGTTGATGAGAATGGTTGGCTGCCACTTCATTGTGCATTGAAGGAAAAGGCCACACTTGGGTCTATCAAGCTGTTGGTGACGGGAAATCTAGCCAGCTTGCAGGTACCAACTCGTGACGGGGTCTTCCCAGTGCAAATTGCCTGTGAATATAGCTCAGCAAACGTTGTCAAGCTATTGCATGAGCTTAGTGGACATATGTTGGATCAGTGCTCTCCTCTTCATTATGCATGCCGTGGAGGTAACTGTGCTGTTGTCAAATATTTGTTTGATTCTCATGCCTCGTTGGTTGCATCGGCAGTGGTTACGCCTGATAGTGACGACAAACTTCCTATCCATTTACTCTGTCAGGCTGGAAAAGAAGAAGATAAAGTTGACTGTAATAGTCCAGAGTATATTGAAACAATCTGGTTGCTACTCACATCTAATCCAGTTGAAACGATGACGGCTTTAGTTAGCTAGATGGTACCGCGAATAGAGAGTACACTATATGTAAATGTAAGCAAAACAAGATGAACTGGTACATTAGACAACATCCTTTACAATTACCCAATATTATCCTACTAGCTATTTCCTCCCTTCGGTTCGGCATGTAAAGGAAATTTCGACTAATGCACACAGACATAGACTCTCCGGATAGACATATGAGATATGAGGCAAATCCTCGTCATTACCCAAGAACTTTATCAATTCTGTGTAAACTACATCTGTATCAGTTTTGTTCTGTATGATGACCGTGATTGTGACTATATCTCGAATGGAAAGACCTGCAGTATCTAAAATTTTCTTCACTTTTACCAATAGATTTTGTGTCTGCTGAATTGTATTTGAACCAGTTGTATCTAGCTGACCGGAAAGCCAGGCATACTTTCCCGACTTGATTATTGGTGAGAAAGGATATGTACCGGATTTAGGCTCAACCATTGCTACGGCCTTGTCTTTGGACATAATAACTTTCGGACTTGCTGAAGCAACAGCAGCAATCTCACATAAGGCACCTGCATCTTGTCCACAGATTCCTGATGGCTGGAAACAAGTCTGTGCTGGACAAAACTTTACATTTTTGTTTGCAAGGTAGTTTCCATATGCTTCGTTGAAAGACTGAAGATCATTAATATCTGCTAGTACTGTTGAAACATCTACTACATTATCCCATGACATATCAACCGAGTTTAACCAATCCCCAAGTCGGTCCATTGTGGCTATTACCTGTTCATTCATTCCACCTTGAGAGGATAATGTGCGTAAGTTGTGCACAAGATACACATAATAATGAGCAAAAGATATCAATCACATACCTGCTCCTGCTGATAAAGTACCAGATAAGTAAGCAATATCACCACACCGTACAACCGGAGAGAAGGGAAGTACCGCACCATTTGGTTTACAGGGCGATTTTCCAGCTTCAACTGCAGTATCAACTGAATCTTTCTTTGTATTTGTTGCAATCATACTCATTGAACAACGTACAGTGTCATCATCATCACCGCCATCGGGTATAATAAATGCAGCTTGCCATAATAACTGTGCAGGTAAATGTGTAACACCAACCATGTAATCTTCATATGCACTATTAAACTCTGACATATCATTGATATCTAATATTTGTGATTGTATATTAACAATGTTATGCTTTGTCATGTTATATCTTGATAGTTGTGATTCTGCATTTGACATCATTGCAAACACTTGCTGTTTAAGTGATTGATCTGCCGCGGAGGTACTAGATGCTTCGATATAGACTGTTGTATCTTTCTTGATATCATTATTGTTGTATGAAGACATCATCAATCTACTGTCAAATAAATGTCGACGGTGAACAATAGAGGTGTGAAAAGCAGACGAAGTTCTACTAATGAGGGAGGTCAAAATAGGAACCCCTGCTGCTTTACGATATATCATGCCCCACTTCCTGATTCTATCTCCTACCTATGTATCATATCATTCTATAGTCTAGTACCTGACTTTGCTGCTCAAAATCTACTTGGTAGGATACCGCTGAGACATAAAGAGTTGATCAGAATAAAAGTTGTGTTGGTATTTTTTAATTAGACGTGTGGCGGCTTTACTACTACACTATTATTAGAGCCCTCTTAACAGCAATATGATGACTGAAATGGCCGTGGACGGCGGTATACTCGAGTTAGAAGAGGGTGAATCATTAATATCCTTTGTTAATGATGAATCAACTCTCACATCCCCACTTCAACGTGGTGGAGAACAAAATAAACAGTTATCAACTCCACTATTGCCTCAGGCAATACCTGAAACTATAATAGAGCATACTACACAGTCTGATGGAACGGTTATAGTTAAGGCTAGTACATCTACGCCTCATCCAAATGGCTTTATCGATATGAAGATTGAACATTATCTCCTACCATCAGCAACAACCAAGTACACATCATTAAATAATGCTGAAGAAGATTGCAATACATCAATAAGTTTACCAATACCAAATAAATACCTAACACGTGTTGAATATAAAACACTAACTAATAATGATGACGACGACGCGTCAACTGTATACACTGCACTACCTCCCCGTCGTGGTGACAATGACAATGTTTCTGTTGCAAGTTCATACTATACCACCAATGGTACCAGAAGAAGACGTCGTAAATTGAACTCTTCGGGTACCAATAAGAGATGTAAGACTACACCAACACTAATTACAATTGCAATATTATTTGTTATTGTATTAGTTTGTATTTCGGTTAATAAAGATTGGAATAAACAAGAAGAAGAAGAAGAAGAAGAGAAAGCAGCAGCAAATAAGATTGATAAGAAGGGGAATGATACCGATTTGCCTGATAATGTTCCCAACATGACTGATGTTATGAAACTAGATCACCACAATCATTTTGATCATAATGATGTATACATACTGCATTAATGCGGTATACAACTCTCAGTTGTTGTAAAACTAAATGTACATAGACAAGAAATAAAAAGACAAGAAAAGACCAAACAGACACAAATCAAAACAATATATCAAGTCAAAGTGAAGAAGGCTAATTATTCATTACAATCTATGCAATATTATGAAGTGGAGAGACTTAAGAAACTTTCTCGAGAGCCCATATTAGTTTCCACGGAGATACTTCGCTTCCTCCTCCCTTGCCTCGGCCTCCTCAGGCTCGACACATACCCATTGAGTACCAACATATCCAGTGTATCGGCTACACACAGTGCAAGGGTTATAAGTACCCACATACTCGGATTTGCAGTCATCGTTATGATCACAAGGCACGCCACACTGTCCTACGTCGGGGGAAGGGGTCGGCGGCTCGGGAGGAGGATTGTAGCAAGTCTTGTGATTATTCGTACCTGGCTCGTCTCCGCAGACTTGGCAAAATGTGTATGAACAAGTGAAAGTAAAGGCTAGTAATCAGTAATACTGCACCGAATCTATCTATGTAATACAATATCCTTATAAACTAGTAGTTCTATTGTTTACTTCTGCTTCTTCGACTTCCTCATAATTTCATCAAGGATCGTATCGATACGCTCACTCTCATCCTTCTTTCTCTTCTCTCGCCTGGCATTCGTAACGGCATTACTCTCGGGCTGGATGCCCTTCTGTTTTGCCGAACGATGACGTGAGATGTCGGCAAAGTCAAGATCCGTCAATTGATCGGCAAGAGCGTTCTGAAACTCAGGACTACGATCACTATTCAACAACCACTTGTCCCCAATATCTTCTTCGGGTACGACATATGCAGTGACAAAGACACTCTATTAATATGATAGAAGAAGAAATGATTATTATCTGGCTTTGATCATAGGACAAACATGCACACACTCATCTACTTACACCACCTTTGGCTTTGTTGATCTTGGTTGTTTGTCCAACCTGGGAATCGACTTTCTCGTTGCAAACAATGAGTTTACCAGGTGGTAGGGAACTTTGTACTTGTTTCATATCGGCCATTGTTTCTAGCTCCTTGGCAAAGGCTAAATCCTGGGTAGGTACCGCTTCAAATTTGGTTACTGAAACGATTTTGTCTTGCAACAAGTCAAAGTCAACAATTTCCCCAACCTCAATGTCATCAACAATTTCAAAATCTTTCTTCTTGAAATTGTTACCCTCGGCATTGATAGCAAATGCATTGCGTTGGCTTTGAGTGAGATTCCTGGTTTTCTCATCATCAGAGACATATCTCACCCTGTCGATTACGGGTAATCTTGAGGCTGCCCTTTCCAACATATATGAAGATACGAGCATTTGGAAACCTCTCGAGGATGTCCTTGATCCAACTCATGAGCTTCTCTAACGTCAGTTGATTTGTGTACTGATCTGGGAATTCAATCGTCTTGACATCATTTCCTGTGTATATTGAAGAAGTGAAGAAACATTCTTGTATCAGAATACATGATTGCACAATGCACAAAAGCAAACTAGATCAATTTGAACTTACCATCATCTAACTCAGGCGGATGCTGTTCCCTTCTCTCAATTTCACTACGTGTCATGCCCTGAGCTCTCATACCAGCATACCGAGCTTGATTTCGAGCATTCTTTACCAACATAACCTCCGGTTGTTTTTTCTGCTGTAGTGTTCTACGATGAACATTCAATAAATCCTCATCCGTTTGTTTCAAATTCATGGGGGGGACGGCAACGCCTTTATGCATGTGCCATCTCTCTTCTGATGGTGCACTCATGGCAAAAACAGCTTGGCGGTACCTATTTGGATCACTTGGATGTGTGAAAATGAATGACGTACCATTCCTCATGAGGTTGAGCTCGAGACCAACACACATGTTGCACTTGGTGATACCTCCGTTCACTGCGCTAAGTTTCCGGCCCATCCAACGTTTTGGGCTATCTGGATTAGCGTGGCTATGACACTCCGCCGAAGACTGAGAGGGACAGGGATACCACGTTTCTCTTACTTTGTACTCTGGCCCATTTCTGTTCTTTCTTTGGCGTTCCTTGGTAATAGACAATCTTTTCAATTGTGAAAGACTCCCAAATACAGGATACTGTACTGCAAAAAGTGCATGCGCACGATACGTTCTGTCTATGTTCTTCTGTAGACTACGTTTTGACCTAATACTAGAGCCCCCTTGGGCAACAAGAGCTAAATTTATTGAGCCGCCATTACGTATCCCCTAGAAGCATATTTCAGACGCAGAATATTGTCAGCCAACAATTAGTTCCGCCTTCCCAGCAGTCGCTATTTTTGTCACAAGGCTCTCCTAGATTGTAGCACTGAGGTGGCGGAGGAGGACCCGTGTTGGGTTTACAATGTCCATAAGAGAGACCTTCATTCTCGTGGCAGTTGGATTGCTTGCAGTGCTCGTTGTATCCACAGTCAGCCGCAGTATTACAGTCGCACTTGTTACCTTCTAATGATGTTTCTATAAAGTTCAAGATGGAAGAAGGACGAGCAGCTTCGGTGTATGAAGAGGCGGATGCTACAAGGAGAATAGTTGCAATGGAAGTGTAGGATGTCTTCATGTTTATATATATGTTCGTTGGTTGTATATACTATGTATAGTGAAGTGTAAGAGATCGAATATGTATTTGTAGATGTTTGAGTTGTCGTTGTTTGCTTTTTATGAGAGCTTTAGAGCGGAGGGAGACTGAGACAAAGCATGAACGCCCAAGATTGTGCTCTTATCAAATAGACATACCTAAACAAGAAACTACTATAAAACAGTGCACAGCATATAAGGAAATATGTTGGCATGATAAGCCCTACCCTTCAATCTATCGTTTCAAAAGCGTTGCAAGACTACTTCTCAAAGAGTGCATGAGGAAATGTGATCATAAGAAACTTCAACTTTTTTGCAGTGCATGAAACTTCAATTTGCAAAGTCAGCACAACAGCAGCGCCACTATACAACCTCTCCTCTAGAGTACATGTATTAGACGATATTATTCAGTAGAACTTCTAGAGATACATACCATCATTGCACTCTCATTTCCTTTTTCGTGCGGCGGTGTTCTGAATAATTAAAGATACCAAATACACATCATCAAAAATTATAATAATGAGTGGTTGTCAACGAGCAAGCAATACGATCCTACGGTTCATACAACGGCCACAACATACCTCCTATTCACCATTTAGATTATCTCCATCAATATCTAATACATCTAAACAGCAATCAATATTAAATTCGACTACACAATCTACTACATCTTTATCTAGAAGAGTAGTCTCATCAACTATACGATCACAAACAAATCATACAATAACTAAATCTGCATTGGCATGTGAAATATCATCATTAAGATATACTTTATTACTTAATGGTGAAGATGAGGATGCAATATCACTTGGATGGGATGCTGGGATAGTAGAAGACGAAGATGGAACGTAAGTTTTATATAAAGTCAACTTAATTGTGAGTTTGAAATGTGATGTGTAGATGCGTATATGTGTACTGGATGTCTGCAGTTTTCTAACTCCTTCTTTTACTTGATATATCTATTCATCTAATTATAGTTAGTTAAGTTCATTACTTTCTTCTCACTGAATTGTGTGGGTCAATACGTATATCTAGATAATTAACATTAGATGAGTAAAGGGCATATCAACTTGTATCCTTTATCATCTTCAACAGACAATACCAAATGAGCATGTAACGAGGTCTGATATGAAGTCAGATTGAATTGAAAGGGATTTTGGTATGTGTCGTAGTAATTGGTAAGTGTTTGGGTTTGTAATTCTCGGAATGTTAGATAGCAACAAGAGTCGTCCCTATGAGGAGAAACATATATTACTTACATTATCAAACTTGTCAAGAATGTATACATGTTGATAAACCTATTACCGACTTCCTTCTGAGGGATAAACTCTTGTTGCTGAGCTGCTTGCATTTTATTATATTGATTAGTTCTTCGTCATCGCTTACTCATCACCCTACTCTCTCCTTATGTTCATATTCCTATTAGGGTGTCCTTTCCCGTGTAGTTGGTTGTACATATGAATACACAGCACGGGAAGCACACATATGATAGTGTTAACTTTTAATAGAGAAGAATAAGATTAAGTTCTATACCAATCTATTAACCCTCTACCTCTTTTTATTTCCAAAAGCTTTCATTAATTCTTCTAAATCTTGAACTTTGTTTCCATGATCCATCCAATCAATTGCAAATCTTTAGGTGTTTTAAGTATGATAATCTCCGAATATGCAGTTGATTGTTTATTCCTCACATCACTCGAACAGCAACTAACTGCTACCATCATCCACTCCTGCTACCCACCATCATCATCATCGACACCTGCATCCCACCCTCTCGGTATACTCGGCTCTACCTCAACTCCCTCTACAAGTACTGTAAGTGCCGATGTACATCCTTCAACTCCCAGCGCTGTTCTTCCTATTCGTATATTGTTATTATTAGTAAATAAACGTTGCTGTATATTACTTTTTGAGGAGATTGATGGTTGTGATTGTATTTTAATTTTATGTATTGTTGATCTTCCTCTGTTCATTGGGCCGCTCCGCCCGCCACCAGAGGATGAAGACGAGCGTATAGACTTGGACATTTGATTTAATATACGGAATCTCATTGTATATTTAAAGGAGATATGAGGAGACTTAGCTATACTTGAGTTGCACTAATCACTAACTTTAATACTAAAGCGGCTGTTTCCTTTGGCCCGACTCAACTAAACAAATATGTAACAAAGAAGGTAGAAGCTGTGTACTGTGTGGGTCTATTGTGAGTATATTTATTTGGAGCAAAGAAGCGGAGATACAGAATACAGTGGTAGATTTGAGTATCGTGCCAAATTAGCATACACCCAAGTACTTCGAGTTGAATTTAATATCACATGCACCTAAGGAAAAAATATATTGTTTATTAGATATTATTAACAGAATACCGCATCAAATAAATTCGTTAGTATACCATACAATAACAATGAAATTGTGTGCCGCGTGCAATCAAGATCTACCCAAGGATAAGTTTAGTAAGAAACAATGTAAGCTAGGAGCTGAATGTCAAAGAAGGTGCACATCATGTGTCCGTGGTAACCGAGAAGTACAATTAGCCCCTCCATTGGATAATAACAATGAATCAGCCAATAATAATGATGGAATCTTTAGTTCATTGGAATCTATGAGTTTGAATGATGATGAAATGATACTAGCGTCTGATGAGGAACTATTCAAACAACCACCGTCAAGGGAAGATTGTCCCATCTGTTTCATGATGATGCCATCACTTGAGACGGGAAGTAAATACATGCATTGTTGTGGGAAAAAGATATGTAGTGGATGTATTCTTGCAAATGCAAGAATAGATCTTGATAAGCAATTGTGTCCATTTTGCAGAATTCCAAATAGTGATTCGGATCAGGAGCTGGTCAAAAGAAATAAGAAACGTATGAAGTTGAACGATGCTGACGCTTACTATAATCTTGGATGTAAGTATAGAAACGGAGTTAAGGGTTTGCCACAAGATATTTCAAAGGCATTAGAACTTTGGCATCGCGCTGGAGAGCTTGGCTCTACTATGGCATATAACAATATTGGCAATGCTTATTATAATGGTAATGATGTAGAAAGGGATGTTAAGAAGGCCAGGTATTACTTTGAGATAGCAGCTATGGCTGGGGATGTTGATGCAAGGTTTAATCTTGGTCTTTCAGAGAAGGATGTAGGCAATGTGGGTAGGGCATTGAAGCACTTCATGATTTCAGCAAGAAGTGGGGATGACGACTCCTTGAAACAAATCAAACAGTTGTTCACTGCTGGACATGCAACAAAAGAGGACTATACAAATGCTCTACTAGCTTACCAATCGTATCTAGATGAGATTAGAAGCGAACAGAGGAATCAAGCTGCTGAATATAGTGATCGATACAAATATTATTAGTAAGTTAGTACTTGCTGCATACAATTTCAAACGAAAACATTAACATTTATCAATACTAACTAAGCCCAGTTAAATGGGTTCCAATTATCGGGGACAAAGCACTCAAGTGTCTGTTGCACTCCCTTCCACTCTTCCATACCCTGACACATAACACCAGTATTCTGATACGGCATTACACTATTTTCATCGGCACTCTGTGCATTAGACGCAGCATCATCGACGGACTTGTTGTTGCCATAGGTAGATGATGACATGTTACTCCTAGTCCTTCGAGCAGGACTAGGAGTAATACGAGATGGACTAGCACCATTAGCACCGCATAGCTGAGCCTGTTCACTATACCCACAGTCACTAAGTTGACTTCGTGTATATCGTAA
>Ga0075437_14125_pt1 | contig 17852 bp, 8 predicted proteins | sample MintriMetagenome_FD_74266 | JGI IMG/M metagenome (GOLD analysis project Ga0075437, IMG submission 74266) | Marine eukaryotic communities from Monterey Bay, USA to study complex ecological interactions - Minidiscus trioculatus and... | ecosystem: Environmental > Aquatic > Marine > Unclassified...
CTTGGAAACAATGAAGGAATATACACCAAAACCAATCAGACCAACAATAACAAGGGCTATAATGATTGATGGAATGAACATGGCTAGTATAGGTCCCAATTCACATGTATCAGAGCTAGGATTGCTAAGATACTCCAAATTTGGAAACACTAATGCCATGCCCCATATTCCTAGCGCCAATTGAGCCAGTCCGAGCATTTGAATAATGCAATTTGCAAAGGAGTGACGTTTAAGTCTATCTTCCCGCCGGAGACTGTAATGAAACTTAATCAAGCCCACAATCATACTAACGATAGCAAATGAATATATAAAGCTCAAATATGAAGGGATTGCAGGACATACAGACCACACGGCGGCAAAGATCATACCGATCGATCCCAAGTCAAGCATTAACCAACACCACTCTTCACCAGTTTTCGGGTAAAGAGGTGGCGGCGGAGTCCATTGTTCTGTAGATTCATCTTCTTCTTTCTTACTACCAATGTACACTGTTACACGACATTCTGTACTTTGCCTTGGAGGAGTTTTATCTGATTTATCTATAGCCGTGTGAAAGCAACCTCTAATCGGCATCTCCTCTCTTTGTTTTGGATCATCTTTCCATATCTCGAACTGTTTGAATACTAATACTTCATTATCATTCATTGCAGGATAATAAAACCATTGTTGTACAGGATTGTATTTTAGAGCCATTTGGTCTGTGGTCTTCCCTTTGATACCACCGTATAAATGAGCATCTAATCCAGTATGAACTGTGTCACTATTCTTGACTGATTTTGGATCACATACTGCTAGTGGTTTATTTAGAAGAGGATTTGCTCTGGTATATCCGCCCACAGGTCTCCAAAAGTTTATGACCATCATACCCTCCACTTCCTTATTATCAAACTTCTTTTGACAAGCCTTAGACCCTTGACCACTTCTATCATATGCATCTATATTGTTCTTGTAATCCTGTAAAGTAATTCCAAAGTCTTGATGAACTCCACTTCCATAGAAACTATTCTTAGACCCTGGACCTCTTCTCAAGATTGCAGGTGGACAATCAACAGAAATAATATTATACTGTGCTAATAAATGATTTCGTATAATACCTTCTAATTCTGGTGCATATATTGATGTAATGTCTGATCCGCATATCATACCCTTTATATAATCTTCATTCCATTGTTTCACTTTTGTTATTTGTGGGAAGAGACAAAACCCTTTTTGATTAAATAGTGATGCTGCTTTTTCTTCTGTTATATCTTGGTATGCTCGGGCATCCTTTACCTTGATGGTCGGATTGTCCTCGTCCTCTTTTGTATATTCATATTGAGTATGTGAGGTGACCTTCTCAGCTATTTGTCTATTATCTGGTATAAATTCTGGCCGGATCAAACCAGGGATATGTATATGCAAATCTTTCGGAGAAGAAGGGTCTTCCTCGTCCATGCTCATATGTTTAGTATATAATTAGTTAGATTATTTAATAGAACCCCAGAGAACCCACCAACAAACACCGTGTAGTTTTAGGAAGATGTATCGGTGGGGTGAATATATCTATCCAATCACCATCGATATCATATATCGGTAGATGTACCAAACTATGCATATAAGGAACTTCTTATTTGTATTTTTATTTGCATAATTCTTTTCGTTTGCTCGCCATAATACATTTTTTATTTTTGTCGTTCGACTGCATTGGATATTTATTGGTTCGTCAGCGGTGTCAACTTTCATAGGCGGAACAACTACTGATTATGTGGGTATGGTTTGATGGTTGTTATGATATCCAGGATGGGTGCGATTGTAATTTGTAAGGTGTGCAAGTCAATATCATTGCAGTAAAAACTTTTTGCTCACATCTTGTGTTCATTTTTTAGACGATATTCGACTAAATAGTAGTGGGAGGATAAAGTGATATATCGACAAACCTCCAAAGATGCAAGTGATGAATAATAGCAGTATAAATAACAGTAGTATCCCAACATCAAGATCCTTCACATTTGCTGACGAAGATGAGACGGACGAGATGGTTGTAACACCCTCCAAAAGTAGAACTGGTGGACCCGTATCACCTACTACTTCCAGCGATGATAATGCATTATCCCCATCTAGTTTGGCATATAGTTTAGATTCAGCAAGTCCAATGAAGAAATTACAGGCTATACCTACAAATAATAATCTACTGCAAACTCCGCCTACCGCATCTCATTCGCGAGTAATGTTAACACCCACAAAAATTAATATAAGCCCTAGTGGTATGGACGATGTACATCCCTTGGCTACTATGAATACTGCTGCATTAATTAATAAAACACCAATAATAAAAGAAGAAGTAGATGATAAACATCCCTCACTATTTGCAAATACTGTACAAATTAACAAGCATAAAATATCACCCGAAATGTCGGAATTAACCACAACACCCACACAACCTATAAAAAATACAATTGTACCTCAAGCTAACAATGGCAAACTTAATATGAAACAACAGGTAGCAATGAATAACTTCTTAAAGGCACAAACATCCGGTAATCCAATAGCCAAGAACGAAAAGTGGAAGGAGTTGGTCTATGCAATGAAGGAGAGTGAAACTGATTCACCTACTACTAAACAATATAACAATAGATTAAGCTCTACCAGCAAATCTACAACCGGATCAAGATATTCCAAAGGATCAACTACACCCGTTGCTACCAAAGATTATAATGCAATATTAGGTACATTAACAATAAACACACCAGGTGGGTTAAAAATTGGTGAACAATCGACTGATGGTATATCAATATCAAGTGGCTTGACATCGAAAAGTGACTCTCCACCAGAAGATTATAATGTCGAATGGGGTAGTATTAATATGTGGAACCCTAGTCCACAACCTACACCTAAGAAGAGTGGTCAGTTTGCCAATAGTTTATCAGGGGAGATTGGTGCAGGGGGGAATAAGCAGTTGACATATAGAACAGTAACTCCTCCAAATGTACCAATATTATCCAAGGGTGATGATAATTTACCAATAGTTTCACCACTTAGTGTAGATGGATCATTTGATAACGAGGAAGAGAATAATGGAATGTTGGATACAACTGGTGAAACTACAATGTCTACTCCTGAAGAGTTAAAATTGAATATTGAAGATGACGATAATGAGGATGGTGATAATGGTGATGGAGATAAGAAACGGAAGAATGAGGGAAAGAAGAAGAATGCACCTTGTTTCTTCAATTTAGGTGAATCATTCGCTGACAATACCAAGCGTATATGGACTACTGATTCTAATAATTTATCAATGGCTGATCTGGGCAGTGATAATGATGACGTCGGCTCACCCGATAATATCGGTTCACCTGTCTCCGATCCATCGTCAGGTGGTGGCGTTGAACGACGGACATCATCTCGTACATTATCTCCATTACTGTTACCAAGTCCACGACGAAGTGAGAGTCCTATAGTACGAGGAGCAACATTTGATACAACCAAGGAGGTACCCTCATTTTCATTGGGACAACCTCAAGTAGTAGTTCAACAACAACAACAGCGGTCAATAACAGCATCGGCATCTAGTTCAGTGGCAAGTGGTAGCCAACTCGTTTGTACATCAATTGAGGGTGAGGTAATGTCCTATCAAGATATGGAAGAACAGAGTAGTTTGACAGTAGCACAGAAGGAGAAGGAAATTGCGGCTGTATTTGGTGATTTTTCCACCCAGGATGATGTGGTAGCTTCACCACCGCCAGCTGATGTGTTGCCAGAGAAAGAAAAGAAAGCAGCAACTCCATCAGTAGTTGCCTCCGCGGTACAAGAGCTTAGTGCAAGTATACCACTGACACGCAGTGCGCCAACACCACCGCCCACGACATCGTCAAAGCGGAGGACTAAGACTACCACACCTAGTTTGGAAGAGCAGATACTTAGTGTGATAAAACAGCAACCAAAGTCCCATGTAGTTGAGGAAGAGGATGAAGAAGTGAAAGACGAGTCATCATTTGGACGTAGCTCCCCTCTTCCACCCTCCGCCGCTGCTACCCTCTCCACCTCCACCAAGCCCAAGAATAAGAAGAAGAGCGGTACCGTCGGTTCTACTGCCTCGGCACAAGATATATTGAAAGAATTGCGTAGTTCAACAGCAAGTGGTAAATATTCCGGTAGTTTACATAGCGGGGGATACTCTGGTACTTCATTGAATAGTGACAGTCGGGGATTGCGTGGATCGACACCACACTCTTTGCAGAGTGGTAATAACAACTCCTCGTCGAAGAATAAGAGTGAGACGGTGCCTCCGTTGGGTAGTATCTCTGCTCGACTTGCTGCATTGGAAGCAAGGCATGATATCGGGGTAGGATCAGCGGAGCAAGCTATTACTCCCAAGGATCAGGCGGTTAATGTGGTGACACAGTCTCCATCTGATGAAGACGAATCATCAGACCAGGTTGGTGTCAAGTTGCCTCCTTCAAAAAGGGACGTCCCACGTCCAAGTAGAATAAGCAGAAGAAGTGCCTCGGAGCCAACTCCTGTTGCTACTGAGTTGAAATCAGCAACATCATATGGATCTATCAGGTCGTCATCAAAGACGAGAGATACCTCAGAAGTTAAAGGCAACACACAAGCTGATATCATTCATCCTCCAGTACAAGCTAATCCAGAGCCAACTGTGACTAGCCGGATAAGTAGAATGTTCCCAAACACCACACCAAAACCAATCACATCTGACGGAACACCTCCTCCTCGTCGACAAAGTACTAACCCATTTGACGATGGACCGAGTACGAACCCATTTGACAGTCCACCGCGGCAGAAAGTTATTGAGAAGAGCCTGGAAGATCCGTTCGACGAACAGTCTTCCCCAATACCTATTGAACGATCAGGAGTAGCCAGTGAACATTCTTTTAATGTTGATGATTCGATGGATGAGCCTTCTAAGCCATCAACTTCAAATGATTCTACTCAAGCTCAACGGGCTATCGCCCCGCCTTCATCATTACCTCCAAGACGAGATAGGTTACGACCGCCTTTGACCTTATCCCCTTCAAGAAGAGATACTACACCGTCACCTTTTAGGACAAAGGCTGCTGCATCACCACAGACAACCAAATCAAGCTCATCAAGTGAGTACATCGATGAGCTCAGAGCAACAATCTCTCAACTCAAAAGTGTTGGAGTGGGAGGACATGGCAAGCCTACTTCGACATTGGTACGCAATGAACAAACAAATAGATTTGTCATTCGACATGTCGACGATGATAACTTCAAGGTAAATCTTACACATGTCGATGTGGTCAATAAAGAAGACGTCCTTCCTGAAGAGATTAGCACTCCCGGGGAGAGTTATATTGGATCGATCGAAGATACCAGTAAGGATGAAAGTAGTCACGTCGGTGTACAAAGTCAGAAGGAACAGCAGATGTTTATTGAGGGGAAGCCTCGATACAATCCATTGACTGAGATAATCGATGAAGAAATCATGGACGAGGCTGCTGTTGACGCTGCCGTTCAGGCTGCAACCATGGAGTGCATGTCAACATCATCCACCACATCTCATGAAGCCTCGATTGGGTTTGTGGAAGAGCAACAGCAAATAGGAGGAGATATTGGAGAAGAAGACGACGTCTTTGTTGTTCGTAAACCAACACAGCAGAGCGAATGGTCTACTTTTGCATCATTTGCTAAAGAAGACACTAAAGAAGATTTTGATATACTTCCGTCACATAGCTGGGCAGATGATAAGGATGATGACTTTGCCACTAGTTGGGATGATAGTGGATTTGAAGAGACGATGTGGACTCCTGTGGCTGTTCAAAAGAAGGCTATATTCTCTTCTCCTACTTCAGTGGCAACAAGCAAACAAACGGTAACCTTTTGAAGATGAACAGATATTGTGTATACATATGTTAAAGTTAAAGACGGTAAACAAAAATAGACTACTTTCTTATACTATTTGGTATCACATCCTGGGTTACTTTGCAAGAACATCTTTAATTGTCGAATCAATTAATGGGGCTAAAGACTGTAGTCTGATGAGCTCAGTTGCCAAATCATTGATTGTTTCATCAGCAGTTGATTTAATTGGTACCATAATCTCACATACACTACAACCATGTGGACCTTTAACTTTATATCCCGGCCAACTAATCTTTTTCCTTGCCTTTTCTGTAAATAGTTGCATGAACTCTCGTTGCTTGGGAAAGCCACCTTCACAATGGACACATACGGGAGCATAACCTGATTGAAGTTGTCCATCCATAATGTACGTCTCTAAATGTATACCGTTCATGTTTTCATCTTGCCAATTTGGTTTGCTAACATGCAAATAGGCATTTCCCTTTTCCTGTCTACATTCCCAGCCTTCCATTTCGGAAAATCGTTTTGCTAATTTGTCAAATGCAGTGATATAGTCATTAATACTAGCCATATTAGAAGAAGGTGGCGCCAACTTAGTGCAATGAAGAGAAGAAGGATGTTGTACTGAAACTGATATATTGATGAAACCTTATTCAGATGTACTTATATTGCTCTATGTAGTATGAGGAGAAGAAGGATATAGTGACAATTGATCATATAGATGATATTGATGGATGGATGAGGAGAGAGCAGAGGTAAAAAAGATACCCCAGAATAGCCGAGGGTATCCTTACAAAAGGCAACGCAGCCTTCATAACGATGTGTGTGTGTATACGGTCTTAATTTACAAGTAAGCTATCCTACAGGCATCTACATTAGTAATCGGAAGTATGCAGGTACCTTATACACTAATTGTAAGGTCATAATTCTTGTCTAGTACTTATCAGGTTATCTAAACTATCTCTTGCCTTTTGATATGACGGATCAATCCGAAGAGCTTGTTCATATGCAGCAATTGCATCTTGTTTCCTTCCTGGAAGCTGTTCAAGGACTACGCCCCACGAATTCAATGCTGCAACTTTGTCATTGGAAGATCGTAGTAACTTCACGGCAGTACCTAGAGCTTCATCGGCAGCTTCAAACTTTTCTAGAAGGGCCAAAACATTGCCATATATCTTCCAAGCTTTGCCTGATTTTGGGTCTAGCTCGACAGCCTCTTTACATACTATCTCGGCTTCATCCAAATCTCCACGTTTCTTCAATATAACACCAATGTTTGTAAGGCATTGAACACCTTCTTCTACTGAACGATGCAAGGCAAAAGCTTCTCGGTACTGATTTATAGCCGCCGTTCTCTCACCTTTGCCCTCTAATGTCGAAGCAAGATTGTGCGACGCATCAAAGTTGTCTGATTCTATCTCAAGTGACTTGCGGTATGCAATCTCGGCCTCCGTATATCGGTGTTGCGCAAGTAGGTCATTACCCAATAGAAAGTGCCCAGCTGACCATGATGGATGACGTTCAAGTGCTTTTCTATGTGACACACTCTTCTGGGTGAACCATAGATTTACTGCAGCATTCAATCCAGTTGAACTTACAACGGCATGAGACCATAATGCAGGCAGGAACAGAGTCTCTCCTTGATGGAGTGTACATATCATTGCTCGGGAACCTGTTATGAAATCAAATTCTTGTTCATGATCACTAGAAGAGAATAGATCAAATGTTCCATGATTTTCCACAATCTTACTTGTAGACTTCAAGGCCTCATCAACAAACTTTCCGGTTGTTTCATCGAATACAAACTGACTCTCAGTATACTTTTTATATTGCATATAAGGTTCTAATTCTGGCGGAATAAGAAGCACTGTCTTTGTACCACTCAACTGCAATAGTAGATTGTCTTGTCCATCATAGTGTATTGCAGATTTGATACTCCCGTCACCTAACCAAAGATTAGCTGATATAAGATTTGATCCAGCTAAGTGTAGGAGCCTTGCTAGCGGTAGTAATGTTGTGAGTTTTGGATGAGATTGTAAATTGAGAAGTCGAATGTAGGCATTATAGCCACGTTCTATAGGTGTTGACGCTGTAAAAAGTGGTATTGTTTCATTGATTGGTATGCCAAGTTGATATGGTGATATAATAGTTCCATTTGATAGCTTAATTGGTGCCTCTGTGTATGCTAAAGGTGTGATATCAACTCGGACTAGAGTTTCTCCATTTGTAGATTGTGAAGTAAAGTATGTTTCCAGTATAGAGGGTATAGTATCCAATGAAAAGCTTTTTGGTATGACACCAGTGACAATTAGTGGAGTATCACCTTGTGAAAGGTCGAGATCTTTCGATGCTACAAGAACTGATGGTGATGGAAGTTGATGTAATTTATGATGAAATGATGATGTATGTTTTGTAGAGTATACTAGTGAGAGTATCGTATGCAATATGAGACCTGCTTTTATGAAATTCATGTAGGAGATGATTGAAACCATTTATATCATGTGGTTGTGTTGTAAGGCTTCCTGTTGTCAAACTAGTAATCTCCCCTGCCTCTTCCCAATGCAATGCAAATTTGCAAATTGCAAACATTGTAAGTTTTCATGTAATAGTGATAACTCCTTTAAAAGATACTCTGCCACCAAATCACACCAATTGAAAGAACATTTCAAGTACCCGAGACCTGTCGGATATCGTCTATTCAGTATGATAGTGACGAATGGATCTGCCGTACTGAAACCCTGCCGCTGGTGGTGCCGCTGCTAGAGTGAGTACATAGCGGTATCTTATCGGTATCCTTGAAAAAATATTAAGTCTGATTATTATGTCGTATCGTAGGTGCCAAAAGAGCATATATATACTTATTTGTTATCATGTTAATAGTCAGCTGGAATGTTGCCGGGCTAAAGCCTGCATTACAGAAAATACATAGTGATTATGGCAGCAGTAGTAGTAGCGTAGCGGCAGCCGCAATTGCATCAAGCACCAAAAGCGAAAGTACCGGTTCATCTACTACCAAAAAGAAGGATAGTATCGATCCCTTTGCTAATTACATCCGACTACATGGAGACGTGGATATCTTATGTTTACAAGAACATAAAATACCACTCACTCAATTATCGTCAAGGTCGGAACCGCACCGTTGTTCATCGATTGAAGGGTATGTATTTTGTGTTTATACAAATTATGTAATTTTGTCGTCTTTGTCATTGGCGGCTGTGTTATAATTATATATACCGATTGATATGTGTAATGTTCATACCAATTATGTAATTTTGTCATTGGAGGCTGTGTTATATATACCAACTGATATCTCATTTCTTATACACCAACTAACACATATTGATTATTATTATACATCTACAGATATGAATCATTCTGGAGTTGTGCAACAGATAAGGCAGTAAAAGGTTTTAATGGAGTGTGTACTTATGCAAAGGTCGGATTAGTACAATCAGCAAACTCAACACCATTTAACAATCCGGAATTAGATTCCCAAGGAAGATGTATAATGACAAATCATGGCAAATTTGTAGTGTTTAATGTTTATGTACCGTGTGGGGGTGTTAAGACACCTATGCCTGAGAAGATGAAGTTTTTAAAGGCATTGAGTGATGCAATGCAGAAACAACGTCAACAAGGCAAGCATGTTATATTAGTTGGTGATATGAATTTGAAGAGTGATAAGAGAGATGTACAGTGGGGACATAGATCATTGAATGTCGATGAGATATTGGAACAGATGAAACAACAAAATGATGATAAGAAGGATAATGAATCAGTACCAAAGTGGAAGATTGATTTAGCCAACCATTGGAATAAGATTGAGCAAGTTCTAGAAACAAAGGAGGCAATACCACGCCAGACAACAAATCCCAGTACCAAGGAGAAGTTCAACAGATTCAAAGTTCGTGTAAAAGTTGGTGAGAATCATTATGAAGAGCTAGGTAGTAATGAAGACTCGGCTGAGGAAGCATTATGTTATTACACGTTTGACGAAGGGTCATATGTTGATCCTGATACTGATGAAACAATCGTCTGCCGAAAGAAGAATAGGCTATGTGTTGTAACGTTGGTTGAACTGATGCATAAGATTGCCAATGTCAAGTGGAATGTTGAAACACAGCGTCAAGTTGCAGAAAAGGCTGGGTTAAATCCCGATCACCCTCCTACAAAATGGGTGAGAGGATTAATGGAAGGAAATAATGGAATGGTGGATGTATTCAGGCATTTCTACCCAACAGCTGAGGCACGTTTCACGGTATGGCATCAGTTCCAACAGAAGAGGTACACAAATGAGGGAACACGAATTGATTTTACTCTTGTTGATCAACCTCTCATGGAACATGTCCACCCGAATGATGGCAAGACACTGCGTTGTGGTAAAGAACCACACAGTGATCCACTCGGGGAAGAAGCTGCCTTCAATGCAGCAACTGCTGGGGGATTATTCGAGGGTGGAAGCTATGGAGGCGGAGGAATATCCACCGCCACACAACGGGCTTTGGATACCCAGTTCGGAGAGGAGTCTCATACTGGGATGATATATACACCTCCAAGCTACTCGGATCATATTGCCGTGTCTCTGTTGATGAAGAGTACTTTCCGAGATTACACTGGTCAACTAACTTTGAGTAATGATTCTAGTACGAAGAAAGCCCAGCCGCACAAGAAACAACGAAGCATCTCATCATTCTTCTCGGCTAGTTCCAAATCGTCATCCAGTATCTCTTCCAAATCTACAACATCCAAATCGACTGGTATGAAAAGAAGTGCCCCGACACAGGCAGAGAAGGACAAGGAGAAGAAGAAGTCAATGTACTCATTTTTTGGCAACAACACCAACAAAACAAAGGAGAATGATGGTAACAAGGATACCACAGCTAAAGCAGCATCAGCCAAAGCAGCATCAACCAAAGTTCTGTCTAACAAGAAGGGGGCATCTAGGGAAGAAGATGAGAAGAAGAAGTCTATGTACTCGTTCTTTGGCAACAGTAACAAGGATACTTCCTCTTCCTCCTCTGCCAAAGCAGTATCGGATAAAGATATGTCAAACAAAAAGGAGGCATCTAGCAAGGAGGAGTCGTCATCATTCGACTGTTAAACTCAGCTAGCTTTAGTGTAGATATACCTAATGCCAATAACTATTCATTATCAAGCATCTGTATGGTACAGTTAATTTATTCCACCCTTTTACTAGACTTCTCCTTATTCACAAGTATTAAGCTTACCCCGAAGATATCTTTCCTTATCATTCGAGCTCTTGAGTTCGTTCCATTCCCAGTATGGTATAGAAACTAGTTCTATTCCATCACAATTGACAACTTGCCTGTGCTTTAGTATGGTACTGCCAGTTGGCTCCTTGTCAATGAAGTGTGTTGGACCATCCACCTCGATGCCAATCTGTTTACCATCTATATTCACAAGGACATCTAAACGATATCCACTTGAAGTCAATGCCTCTTCTTCTAGTTGCAATCCCATCCTTGACAGTTCGGATATTACATCCTTTTGTAAATTGGAAGATCGAACACCTCGATTGATAAACGTATCATAACAACGTTCTTCGATATCTTGAGGCAAAGTAGCAGAATGACCAAGGGTCTTTCTCCATGTGTTCCATTGATGAAGCTGACATAAGCCCTGATCGTCAAACTTATCAATATGCCAAGTTATGATGGAAATAAACGCATCATCAAATAAAGTATCTGCATCAACAATTTCCTGAACTGCACACGCCCAAGCAATGTTTGCCAAGGATTGTATGTTACTTGTATGAATATCACCAAGTTCACCTCTTGCATCAAGTAGCAAATCAGAAGCTCTTGGTACAAAAGTTTTAAACAATTGTGGATGTAAATACCCCCTGGCAGAGCAAGACCACAGGAGCATTGATATTGCTTGGACAGTAAATGTATCACATTTAGCAATGGCTGCCTTGGTAATCTCCGACATGTGCATCTTTTCAACTATAAGTGAATCATCATCATCACCATCGTTACTGTCAGGTATATTGAGAGACTTTGTACTTAAGCTCCATGCCATTTTGGCAAGTGACGATTCATCAAACTCATCCCAACGATGTTCACATGACTTGGCCAAAGCTCTAAAGAATGGACGATGATAACATTCAAGTGATGCAAATGACCATGCCAAACTACCAATCTCTTTCGTATCAAGTGTATCAAGTTGATCAATACATGCAGTAGCAATATAATCAAGTAATCGTGGACTACGACATCCCACTGTGGAATATGCCCATGCTAATCCAACACATGCATTCACGACATCTCGATCTTGATAGCTGAATTCAGTCAATGGTCGACGAACTAATTCATTGGCTACTGCTTCCATCAATGGTTTATGAATATATCCAACTTTGATAAATGATACTACAATATTGAAAAGATCCAATCCTGTATAGTCGCCAAGGTTTGGTAATGATGATGAAGCAATCATATCAAATAACTCTTTTGGATATTCTTTGTTGTCATTATTATCACCTTCTCGTCGCGAATATGCCAATGCTAACATAGTCTTATCCTTAGCTGTACATTCATCAAACTTATCAATACATTGTTTCTCAATAACATTAAAGAAGTTTGATGAACCATACCCTAATATACTAAATGACCAAACCAAGTTTGACAATCCCAACGTTTCAAATTTCCCAACACCTATCTTTGACAATACTACATGTTCAATACCAGTAAATAATTGATCTGATTGACTACGTCCAATGGTAGCAAATGACCATGATATTTGACTACATTCAATAGGACCAAGTTGTTTCAATCTTTGTTGACTTGATATATCATTCTCTAATAGTTCCCAAAACTTTGTATGACTATCATCATTCTTTTGTTGTACTGATGCAAATGAGGTGCACAACATTGCCAATCCTTGTGATGAGAATCGTTGTGTTCCATTACGGTTATTGACTATATCGTTTGCTATATAATTGTATAAGTCACCATAATTTGTACTTGATGATGGGAATTTACTAAATGCCCAAGTTAAATTGGCAATTTGTTGTGGTGTAAATTCCTTTAATCGATCTTTACTCTCTTCAGCTATGGCATGGAACATGTCACTACTACTAAAGTGTTCCATTTTGGCAAATGACCAGGAAATGTTAGCCAAATGTTGTGGTGTGAAGGTTGATAATTTTGGTATTATTGTTTTGGCTACTGTGTCGTATAATGTTGTTGATTCAGCAGGTGTACTACTGTTACCACTGCCGTCTTGGTTGCTACTATTATTGTTGTTGGTGTTGACATATCGTGGATTGAACTTAGCCAATGCATATGCATAAACAAAATTAGCATAATGTCTTGAATCAAATTGATCTTCTTGTAACATCATTGGTATTGCTACATGTGATATACAATCAAATAACTTCTCATAACTAGCAGGTAGTTCATTTGATTTGGCATATCCATTTACCCATTGACATAATATAATTGGATCTAATCTATCATTATTATTGTTAATTCGATCATACTTTTGTAACTGCTTACTTTCCTTCTCTCGTCGTTGTATAAACTCATTAGCAAAATCTGCATAGAGTGGTGACATATCATTAACTTTACATGTCATACAACTCCATAATATATTACCCAAATGTTTCAATTTAAATTCATTACTTCTTTTCTTATAACTTGTATGTAATGCCTCAAAGTACGGTATAACATTAACATTATTTGATAACATACTACGATCATTGGTATGATTACCTCGATTTTGTAATATAGTGGCGTATGACCAACTAATTGTAACCAATTGCTTAGGTGTATATTTATCAATTTCTTGTATTGTTAATTGTAATATGATATTCCAATAATTGATTGTTTGGGAATTTTTAGTAGCAAATAGATTGTAAAGTGTGGCACCTTCCAATGTTGATTTGTTAGATCGGTTTGTGATGTGTTTGACAATGTGTGCTGTTGATTGTGATATATCACTTAATTGTGCAGGGTTGTAGGTGTGTATTTCGGATAATGTTTTGTGGAATAATTCTTCTAATTCATATCTAACTGCTGATGTATTTTGTTGTTGGTGATGATGCTGATGGTGTTGATGTCTACCGCCCCGCTGATTATCTTTTAATAACGACTGAATCTTCTTCCAAGCAGCAGGCACTAAACTAACATGTTCACGATCCGATGGTTGCAATTCTCTCGAGTAGTCACTATTATAATCTTTCAATACACGTAAAACATGTTGAATCTCTTTACTATTATTAATCTTTGTTAACGCCTTGATTATCTGTGGATCATCGAGTGGATTGACATTGGTACCAACCTTTAGATGATTTAGGTTTTTTCGATGATAATTTAGATTATAATTTCTATCATAATTGGTGTTTCTATTGTATGGCGGTGGTGGTCTTCTTTGTTGATGTTGTACTTGATTAGATGCGCGAGGTTTCACTTTCACTCTCATAGTATCAGAAAGTGGTGATTTACTCATATTTTCAAATGCCGACTCTTCAATCTGACGGAGTGTGTTCTTGTTACTGGTTGACTGTTGAGAAGAATGAGTAATAGGTGTATCATTCATCATCATACGCTCACCGAGACGAGTTGTTGATGTTGTCGATGCTCTACTGCTTCTCCAATTGCTATTTCTCCAACTTGCTTTTGATGTTTCTTCATTAGATTCTCCGCTACTACTATTGCTTAACCAGCATACTGACGATCTAGCAGCATTCTTAAGAGCATATCTATCAGTAGTATTAGTGCTGGCATACCGCCATCGTGGTAGCTTGGTATATATTGCCTTCATCATCAACAAACTGAGTTCCAGTAGGTAGGTAGGTACAGTTTATGGGTTGTGTGTGTGTGTTGTGTGAGTGAGTGTATCTGAAACTTCATATTTTCATTTTGGGTGTGAAAGTTTCGTAACTTCGTGAGATAGACCCGCCCATGCTACACGCCTACTCATTCGCCATGTACTGGTATTAGTTTGTGTTTAGTGGAAGACGTATAATAGAAACTCACTGAATTGCAGTGCTGCCATGCTTGCAAACTTACTAAGTGAGGACACCACCAAGAAGTTTAAGCCAGGTGATACAGTTGAGATTAATGGTCTGGAATTAGCAACTTACCTGAATGGTTCCTGTGGTAAACTAATTAGTTGGGATTGGCACCAGAAATTGTGGGAAGTCGAATGCTATAATGGCAGAAACAAAATTAAAGTGGAAAATTTGAAACTATACAATTACAAAGCGGTTAATGTGGTGGTGCCTGATCATCCATCAGTAGTAGAGGTTTTGAACGATACTGATATATTATCCAGTATACTTTCATACTTCGATTGGCGTGGTATATTGTGTGCACGTGTATGTCGTAAATGGAGAGAAGCCGCAAGAGTTACACATGTACCCCAAACTGAAACCGATGATGCTTATCAAACACCAGAATTATATCTTAAGAATCGAGAGTATGCTGAAGCGCTTGGTTGGATATCTGATGCGCTACCTTTAATCCCTACAGTGAGCATTTTATTTAATCTTGGCAAGTCTGAAGAATTTAAGATTGCTAATGGAGATAATCCGGAGTCGTCTATTGTTTTATCATCTAGGGGAAAACCCGTTGATATTAGCCCCATTGCTAACTTTCGCCAACTTCAAAAACTTGATATTGAAGATGCATCGATGAATGGGTCATATCCATTTCTTTTCAACTTTCCTAATCTACGTGAACTGACACTAGTGGATGTCGGACGGCTAAATTGGGATCTTGAAGTGTTGGCTGGCCTACCGAAGTTGGAAAAGCTTCGATGCATACGGAACTTTAAACTTACGGGAAGCCTAGCTGATATTCGTGTGCTAAGAGAAAACTTGGCGAAGCTATGTTTATCTGGATGTTCAAAGGTAGAAGGGAATTTGATGGATCTTGCTGATTTCCCCCGGCTTAAGAGTTTGTCTCTAAACGGCTGCAACAAAGTTATGGGTGATATTCGAGATATTGGTGAAGGGGATTTCTCATCTATGGAGGAAACGGTCAGTCTACCTGAAACTGTTTATGGAGGTGAACTTCCATCAATTGCAGAAGCGTCTGATATTATGCTAGCTTGGCACAATATAAAGAAACGAAATCCAAAACTTGAATTTTATGGTATGGGTTTATCCCTGGATTCACCTGAGCGTTATCACAATGATGTACATCATTCTCGTGCCATGCCTTCCCATGCTAAATTAATTCAGGCTGGGCCTAGATCAGGATGGAGATGGACTAACTGTGTGAGTGGAGGCTTGTGAGGCCCAATGGTTTGATGTAGAACCCAATCCATCAGATGATAATTATGATGTTTACCTAAAAGAATTGAAGGAGATAGAAAAGGATGTCGAATTCTACAAGGGATTTATTACGCCTCCATCACAAGAAGAACACCTGGAGTTAAACTCGAGGATTCCTCTGGACCCCATGCTTCAGTACCTTTCGAATAGACGATCACAGTTTTGGTGATATTATTGTTTGTATCAATGTGGCCGCAAAGTATAAACTAGAAGATTCTTGTGTACAGATTAGAGGCGCCAATAAAGTACTATGTCATAACTTAGCCCTAGCAATTACTTCCATCCAAGCTCTGAACTACATTATTGGCTTTTTCCCATGCCTTTTCTTCTTCTGATTCCTTTAATGTAATCAAATATAGATTATACTCTGATTGTTTATGTCCACGTTGTGCAGCCCATTCATAGTATTCTTTGGCAACTTGTATATCTTTCTCAAATCCGAGTAATCCATTTTGAGAATTGTAAGCAAATAGAAATGCGGCATGTACGCTTTGTTTTGATTCTCGTATTATCCATGGTACAGTTTTTGACATTACACTCTCTTCATCTTCACCAAACCAAAGTACTAATGAACATCGTTTGTTACCACTAGAGACATTCACACCATGCATGACATTGTATTTATGCAATACTGCATCTCCGGCAGTAGAAAATGGTACATGCAATCTTGAATCATCCGAAGCGCCAGTTTGTACATAAAGTCCACCCTCGTATAAATTGGGATCGTTTAATGGTATGATTACAGTTGCTACTGCTGCTTCATCATAATGACCCGTCAAATGTTGACACTCTTTCGATGGATCATAAGATCGTATTAAGGCATCAGCTACGGTCAGTGTTGGTATGTTGGATACTTCTCGAGCCCATGGCAGTATTTTGTTGTCTAATATTGGATGAAGCATTGATGCCAATTGTGGGTGAATATCAATACCGTTTTCTATAATACCCGCTATTTGATTCCATTCTATAATGTTACCAGAATGTTCTGCCGCATATTGAAGAGAGGTTGCTTCTTCATTTGATAATAGAGATTGTTTATAGTATAATGTTCTTTGATTGTGTAAAGGAGGAATGTCAACATTATTTGGTACTTCGTCATCGGAGAGAATGGCAGAAGATTGTTTATTTCCATGCATATCATATGAATGTTGCCATATCAATGGCTGGTAGCCATTTGTTGTTGGAGTAGACGATGACTCTGCGGCCATTATACCCGAGAACTTACTTCTCTTTGTTGTTGTTTGTGTTGCTGTTTCTTCGGAGATATCATATGTCGCCGACATGTCTATTGCAGTATTTATCATCACATTCTTTGGTGTTTTGTATACTAGTAATGGTGATGCAAGATTAGTTATAAAAGCACTACATCCTCCTATTAACATTGTTGCAAAGAATATCGTTATCACGAGCAGAGAAAGTGGGTGCATAACTCCTCTAATGCCGCTACCAACGACACAATTTCTCTGCTCGCCCACCATCGTTCGATATTATGTTGTAGTCAAGGTGTTATTGGATAGTGATAGTAGTCAACTAGTAGGTATATAGAAGAAGAACCTTTGGTATGTCGTCAGTCGTCAGTCATCATCAAATTATGATCAATACTAATTTCATGTTAGTAGAAAACTCCTTCTGGGAATCGGAACCTCTAGACACAAGCAACCGGCAACTTGGTGGTATATATACATGATCTTATTGCTAAACGTCTGTGATAGGAATGGAGTTATTAATG
>Ga0075437_11448_pt1 | contig 17830 bp, 14 predicted proteins | sample MintriMetagenome_FD_74266 | JGI IMG/M metagenome (GOLD analysis project Ga0075437, IMG submission 74266) | Marine eukaryotic communities from Monterey Bay, USA to study complex ecological interactions - Minidiscus trioculatus and... | ecosystem: Environmental > Aquatic > Marine > Unclassified...
CTTCAATCTTCATGGTATCACGAACACGAAGCTTACGTTCTTGGACTTGGTACAATACCTCTCCATGACGAGATGAACGAATGTTAAAAGTCTCACGAGCACGAAGGACTTTATTATCGACATAATACTTGGCTTTACCTGGTCCATGCCCTCCACGACGATGAGATGCCTCCTTAATCTCAAAGTCTTTACCAAATGTTAGTAGTTTCTCACGCATGACAAAGGTGTTGTTACCATCATCACTATTGTGGCTCGTGTGACTACCATTGGATGAACAAGACGAGGAGAAGGATGACTTGCAACTGCCTTTGTGGCTTGAATGTGACGACTTGTGGATAGAATGAGAGCTCTTGGACGAAAATGAAGATGTTACAGAATCTTTTCCACATGATGATTTGAATCTTTCATGACGGCTGCTACGGCGGTCTTGACGGTTCTGACGGCGTTCGGCAAATCGACCCATGATATGTTTTGTTTTGTTGGTGTTTGATTGTTAAGCTGGATGCTTTTGTATTTTATGAGATGAAGATTGATGTACATCATTGACAAAAACAGGATTGATAGCACATCCAGTCCTGATATAGACATCACGAGTAGAGGAACAGGGTTCATGCATGCTGCTCTTGCATTTAGTGGTATCCTTGGATACCGAGTTACGATTAGCAGCAAGAGCCGAGTATGTACTCATCTACTACCGACCAAAGATGGGATTGTACCTCTTCACACTGTAATTCGACGACTACAAACCAAGATGGGATTAGCGTTAGATTAGTATGATCAGTATTGAGTCTTTGGCTCATAAAAAGTACGTAGAAGGTAGGGTTAAGAGAGCAAACCTTATCCTTAGCCATATATCCTCCCTCCACTCCCGATACTGATACATACAAAACACACATTAAAACTAGTATATTTAGTACCTCAACATTGCAGCTATATTACTAGATCCTTTCATCATGGGTAGATTTGCAGATCGTCGACACCGACAAAAGAACAAGAATGAATCATCTTTGTCTTTGTCAAATAAAGAGAACAAGTCGGTCAAGAAGAAGTCGATACAGAAGAAGTCACTACTCGTAGACGAACCACCTAAAAAGGATATTGTCAAGTTTCTTAGAAGGTCACAGCTCATGCAACTTAGTCAGTGGAGTAAATGGCCTAGTGCTAAGAAGCAGTAAAGTCATAAAGTAATAGTAATACAATTATGTTTACAAGCTAGTCTACATATCCAGTTCATGTCTATACTCATAACAATATACTCTGTTCACTTCTATTTGCTCTCCGTAATAAATGGATAAGTAACAGATCGGCATCCAAACTCTGCATATAAGTTGGTAAAGATGATGGTAATGGAAGTGGAAGATGTTGTTCTTCAGAGGTTACATTTCTTGCCAATGGAGGAGGAGATACCCTTGAACTTCGGCTTTGTACATTGGATAGTGCTAATCTTAACAAATGTTCTGTTGATAGATTTGCAAATGGTGTAGTTGCAATGGCGGTGGGTATGTTGGTATTGACAATCAATGATGGAGATGCCTTCTTTTCATTTTCGGCGGCTATCATTTGCTTCTTTAACTTTGGCTGCCCTTCCCGCAAAGCTTGGCTTGTCTTCTCAATAGCCCGACGATCACCTATATCTCTATATGCTACTGGAGTACCATCCTCGTCTTTATTATAGGGAGTTACACGTTCGAGGAAACGACCGCCCGTCTCTCGAATCGCTGCAACGATTGACTTCGAAAGTCTTAGTTTGTCGTTCTTCATACTCTTAATGTATGCTTGTTTGTTTGAGTTGACAATCTTACGATATGATATGTTACCAGGGTGCCTTAATGGAACAGAACCCCGGCCACCGATGATATCGTTGTTGTGTACATCGATGATGATTTCAGTTGGTGATGACGACATGATGTGTTTGTATTGCAATGTTTTAGTGTTTTGTTTGTAGTTGTAGGACGATTGTTTTTATTTTATGAGCATCACATTTGTATCTTACCAAGATCATCATACATCTTGAGCAGTTTCTTATTCACTCTAATCATCATTCATTGCATGCTGTGTATTTGCAATGCTGAGTTGTATGTAGATAAAATGGTGCTGAGCTATTTTGATTTGTCCAAACCCGAAATTATTTGTGAGTACCGATTTTAATGACTTGTGACTTTACACTTTCTCATGTCTAAAATAAGCTCAGGCAATTGCAAGCCTCTCTTGCCAATACAACTCGGCACAATGTCTTGGCAATGTTGCTCAAGAGCTCTTTGACAGTACAGATGTAGGTTACATGGAATAGTATCATAAATCAAAGGGCATGCAATATTCATACACAAGATACACTCCAAATACAAATTTGACACAACTCTCGACTAGACTAGACTAGATAACCGTACAGACAACTCTCTATCTTTGTTAGCATGACATCTACATTAAGTAACATTAACGATAGTATCTCATCATGTGCTGAGACTTTACATACAACTAATGTATCCAAGCCCTTTTCGCCATATGTATCGTCTCGCCGATCATCGGCATGTTGTATCAGCGGCAGGATCGTGGACGCTAAGATAACAAACGAGTTGATACTGCTCGACATGTCACATCAAGAACCAATGCATCCAATCCATTCACATCTTATGTCAAATGCAGATCATATAAAATCACTTTGGGTGCATTGTAGTGGTGAATCTGAAAAGACATACGACAGGACCGATAAGCTAAGGCTTCCATATTTCATTATTGACTTGCTCATTTCTTTAATCCAAAGTCAGCACCCCAATGTGATTGTTGTGAAGAGATCCAAGATATACCTTGCCATCATGTTCAGTAACACCAGTTAGCATTTGTATATCTTTGCCACTTGGGTCTTGGAAGGTACGAACGACTTTCGGTCGTCGTTCACCTCGTCCTGGATCAATCTCCACCACTGCCCCATACGCTTCCGCTCTAGGTGCCCATGTTCTCGGTATAATCATTAATAATGTACGTACAGCTTTACTCATCCATGGTGGCAATGCAAAGATCGTTTGTACAAGGCCCGATATTGGTGTTGGTATAGCGACATAACATAATCCACTCTTAAATGAACAATCGGCACCATCTAGAAATCCGGGTAGATTATCTAATATCCTCTCAGCTGTACCCTTCTTTGAACCCTGTAAGTAATACTTCATTACACATCCCTCAAATGTTGAAGTGTATAATATATACATTTCATCTTTATCAACCGCAACTCCATTGGCAAATGCCGCTCCATCGGCAAGGATGTCAACCTCTCCAGTTTCTGGTTTGTAACGTAAGATTCTACCACTTCGTTTTCCTCGAATACCCTCAATCTTGGAGGAGTATTCTATATCCCATTTACTATTTATATTACGATCTGTTTTAACATCACTTGCATCTGAGAAGTAAATGTGTCCTGAATGTGGACCAATGTCTACGTCATCAGCATAGTTTATTGGGCTCCATTTGCCATTTGATAGTTTGACACGTGTTGCAACAATCTCAGGATATGCTTTACTAGTTGACGATTGATTTATATTGCAAATACGAGCTAATCCTAATATTGCATCTGCATAATACAAACAATTGTTCTTATCAAACTTTCCACCTAATGGTCGTCCTACTCCTAAATCTGCTACCTCTGTCGTCTTGGCAGTCATGATATTATTATTATCTTTTGACTTTTGAAAGTCTGTTAGTGAAATTAACTTTGCATTATCATTCATAATGTACATTATACCATTGTTATCAAATAGTATAGTTTCTGGTAGTGTTAATAGTCGTTCTTTTTCTTTTTGTTCATCATCTTCATTGTCAAAACGTTCATATATCTTTGTTAATCTACCCTCTGACATTTGTAGACTGATATTTGATGGATCTACGTTTGATATAGCAGGTTGATGTTGTTTTGGTATATCAACTGCTGGTCCGTGGGGTAGGAGATACGGTAGTGATGAGATGATGAAACGAGCTAGTATAATGAGGAGTAGACTTTGATACATCATGATGTCTTAATCTGGTTATATATATCGTACTGCTAGGTACGATGATAGTAAGTACTATAATATCTGTTTTTTGTATCGAGAGTTCCGTGCTGTATTCATTCTGTATTGTCCCAGGAATAGAAATGCACAACTTCTGAGTATATTTATGCCCTATTGACTCCTCTCCGATACAAATATTGCTCCTTCTCTTCCTACAATATCACAAAAGCTCAATCGTTGAATCCTTCCCCTCACCTTCCTTTTAAAGAGTTGTACATAATGAAAACACATTGAGCCTAAATTTCTACGACCAACGATGTCAAACAATGCATAGAGAGAGGATAAGAGAGTCACTTGCCATGCCAATATAATCGGAGAAACAGTAGATAATATTATCTATATCATACGGGTAGCCCATTGTAATAAGTGCAGTCGACTCAGGGCGGTGGCTGATTGTCGAGTAAGACAGACCAAAGGAGACTCTAATTTGATTTGCAATAATTTGCAAAGAAGATAAACTTCTACCAAAAAGCTAGAAGTGGTCACAGAGATAATATTGATCGTAACAAACAATTAAGACACTAGCAAGATAATATATGCTTTGCTAAAGTAGAGATATATAACAGAGTTGCAATAGATAGATCGAGTAATAAGAGAGACAGAGAGATTAGAGGATAAGATTGCACTAGATATCAAATCACATCAATCGATACAAACACATACATAATCAAAAGCAAAATGTCAACAATTGATCATCCACTAAGTGTAACAACACTCGATCTAATCAACACTGGTATAGTAATGGGATTTATACATGTCTTAACCGGACCAGATCATTTAGCCGCAGTGGCTACATTAGTCGGTACCTCACTCTCCTCCTCCTCTACTACAGAAGGAAGAGATCAAGGGAGTAGGCGTATGTCAAACTTTTTATTAGGTATCAAATGGGGTATAGGTCATTCAGTAGGGTTGTTAGTTGTTGGTAGTGTATTAATTGCAATAGAGAGTGGTAGCAGTACACAATGGATTAGTATGGATGATGCTGTACAATTTGTGTTAGATATAATTGTTGGATTGGCAATGTTATGTTTGGGCTGTTATGGTATGATACGAGCGATTAAACATCGTAATGAACATGAAGACGTCGAGTTTAACAACAGAAGAGAAAGAAGTGATGACGATAAAGAGGAGGAAAGTATTGAACTCAATGCCAAGACGGTACCATCTCCAAGTAGCAGACGAGCAAGTACAACAACACGTCGATCAAACTCTGGCCGTGGATCGAAATCAAGTTCAAGAAAGAGTCGATCCAACTCCAATTCAATCCGTGAGGAGGAGGAAGATTCCAATTTACTCTCTACTGCTGCAGCTCAAGATGAAGATTCATCATTCTTCAAAGATCCAGAAATGGCAATGGACTACCGTCGTGCTAGTATGGAAATCATCCACCAAATGTCCGAGGTATTAAACAGAGATGGTGATTCATTACGACGAGGTGATTCAACTGTGGTTGACCCAGGTGACACTGCCGATGTCGAGAAACGAATATTGGCAGCTGCCAAGTCATTACATCAAAATTCAGATCTGTCCAATGATCGTAGTAAACATGGCAAATCGAAGAGATCAACACCGTCATCGTCAGATGAAGAACAGGGAGGTCTGAAACGAAACATATCCGAGGAGCAGTTTCTAAGGACACTCAAGGCTTCAGCTAAAGGTGCATTGAGTAAAAGTTTCATGGCTATACTGTCAGATGAACGAACATCGGGGGCACAACCATTAAGTGCCAACTCTTTAATGAATAAGGTTGTTGATGACCAGCATCATTCTATATTGGAAGAAATGAGTGGTAGTCATTCTACACGGAGTGGTACCTTGTTGAGACGATGTTTGAGTAGCAGCTGCTGCTGTTCGTCGAGTAGAGGTAGCTGTTCACCAGGTTTGTTGGCTGTTCTTGTGGGTATAATCCAAGGCGTGGCCGGTACGAGTGCTGTACTCGGAGTAATCCCAGCTGTACAACTTGAGAATCCCAAGTATTCAGCTATATATCTCAGCACCTTTTGTTTCACAAGTACGCTAGTCATGGGTGTATTTGCCTTTTTCTATGGTTTCTTTAGCAGTTGGTTAGCTGGAGATAGTGTGGTTTCATCATCAAGAGGGAGAAGACGAGTATCTGATGACCTAAGCTCATCGGGTAGTAGAATATTTGTAGTCGAGGCAGGTTCGGCAGTATTGAGTGTAGCCGTGGGTATCATTTGGTTAGTATTGCTATCGGTTGGCAACTTGGAGCCTCTTCGCAGTAGGATATAGTAGATCCTATAGCTTTGATTAAAGAGTAAATGTAAAGCTAGGTTTTATATGATCTAATGAGATATATTAGCCCTAGTTAAGTACAATGTTTAAGGGTGAGCTCTCTTCTATGATTACTTCTATCTTCTACCCTATACAGTGCCAGTTGTGATCACAACCATCTTGTATCTCATCAAATATCAAATTAGTTCTTCTTCTAAACTCCTTGAGCTTTTCAATCTTCATCTCATTCCTATATGTATCTTTGAAATGTCGTATTTCATCATCGGTGTAGTAATGTTGGTATGTCTATGTCGGATGTTCGTGGTCTGGTATGTGTGGCAGTTATCAAGTCCTCTTCTATTGGGAAGCATACACTCTTCCTTTGAGTTATGCTACAGTTCTTCTTCCGATTGCTAAGTATGCTCTTCTTGGACTGTGGTATAGTAATATCTTTATCTTCTATCAACTCGGTCAAGGGTATATCTGCAGTATCTACTTCATCGTTGTCGTGAGAAGTGTTCTTCCAACATTCTTCATCTTGTTGATGCAACAATGTGTTGATAGAGTAGAAGTATAGCGGTGTTGCTGTTGCTGTAAACTCTGTCAATGATTGCATGAGCTGTATCTCTCCATCGCCAGAGGGAGTGATTGAACGGAACAACTTATTGGTAGGGGTATCATCTTCTTTTATAACTGGCCAATGATCAGGAGTAGAAGTAGAATTGGTGTTGTTGTCAGTCAATTGCAATCTCTCATCCTCATCTCCTGATGTTGTTTCCTTATCATCTTCTTGGTTATGTGGTGGCATGATATATTACTCTTTTTATGAATAAGCTCATACTAAAAACTTTCTACTGCATTAGATGGAGCTCCGATTAGATGCCTCCGATCAAGTCACTGAAATGATCTCGTATTAGCATTTCAACTATTGAAATGAGTAGCCTCCCCCTACTGCCTATTATTATCTTCTCATCTAAGAGATCGTGTTGGTGAATGCTACCAAACCCATATTTATAGGATACATAGGCTTACATTAGGGCAGAGATGTGTAAGCATCAAAACTGCACAGGATTGTCCAAGTTGCATGCCGTTTAGGCAAACTCAAACGCTTTCCTTTTATTCAAGCGGCGTTCATGTCTGGTATTTGTCGCTGGTATCCTCACACGCACTCTCCTACTCAAACTCATACTCAAACTCAACGCTGTACACCTACAACTACCTTGACAATTGACAACACCACGGTGATTCAAGACTATATTACCTAGTTTACCGACAAGTTAGTAGTTCTTGCAAGATTATTGTTGTGGCGTATAGTTATCATTCAAAGGATAAGGAAAGATACCCTGGAGCAAAAATTATTGACATCATATCAGTGATTCATCAGTCCAGCCCTACACTACTACAATATACACTTTAGTTGTTGTAATATTGCAACAACTGGTATACTGATACACTAGTATAAAGATGTACTACGAGCTAGCACTTGCAATTACTCCCAAGGTATCCGGTTCTCTATCGATAATAGGTTCCATATTAATTATTCGAGATGTAGTAAAACATTGGCAAAGTAGTAGTGGTCATCATCAAATTTCAGCAACATCACGTGTATTATTGAGTATGTCAATTGCAGACTTAGGATCATCCTTCTTTGCTCACTTTTTATCCACATGGATGGTTCCACCGAGTGATGATATTAATATTGCACTAGCGGAAGGTAATGAAACTACATGTACAATACAAGCATTTACATACGAATTATTCTTTTATGCTGCTATCTGGTCATATTCCCTCCTTGCCGTAGCGTATTGGTTAACGATTTGTCGACAAAAGAATGAAGATACATTACGGAATTGGAAATATCAATTGTTATTGATTGGTTTGCCATGGATAATTGGTTTGATTAGTGCAATACCAAAGGTTATATTAGGCCAAGCTTCGTACAATGGATATTGGTGGTGTGAATTATCTGAAGGTCAAAGAGTTGATAATATACCTGATCAAATATCGATTGTGATTTGTTTCATACTGGTTGTATTCTCTCTCTGTTCATTAATACGATTTGTTTATCTAAGAGAGAAGAAGATGGATCAATTTACATTTACTTCAGATCAAATTGTCAATCGGGAGAAGACAATTCAAGTTACTTATCAAGGCTTATTCTATATTTCGGTGTACTTAGTGATTGCAGCAGTGTCGATTCCGATAACTATTGATTCTTTGAAATTGTCAAACGGATATGTCATATTCTGGTCGGTTCTATTTCCTTTACAAGGGTTTGGAAACTTCCTTGTTTACTTCAGACCGAGGTATGTTAGAATCCGACAGAGTGAACTGAACAATGGTACCGGTCGAGGAGGCAGGGTAGCGTCAGTATTACATACTGTGGGTATCTCGACTCGCAATATGAATAGTAGTAAGGAGAAAACATCCTTGGAAAGACAAGCTAAACAATCAGATGATGATGAAGACAATGAAAACATGAAAGAATCCTTTCCGGAGAATCCTATATAGTATAGAAAGATATGTATGAAATTCAAATGTAAAATAAGAAGTTGATTTGCATTGCAACTAGTACTACTTCTTCCTATCAATCGACTAGTTAGTTATCTATTCATCCAGTACACAAGTATGTTTTTGAAGTCAAAGAGTATTACCTAAAGTTAGGATATCCTACTACCAATCATCTTCGTCGTCACTATCCTCATTGCCGCTCTTGGTATTCTTCTCGGCTAGAGCCTGCTGAGCCTTCTTCCTCGACGCCTTTAACAGTTCTTCACACTGAACCAACTCCTTTTCCATTCCTCCAACTCTCTCCGCTAGCTCATGAATCTTATCCTGGCAGTCTTCGTAGTTGCACCTTGTACTTTCAAAGTACTCATACTTCTCCTCATCTTCTTCGGTGACATCTCCATCCTTGACTTTCTTCTTCCACTCAAAGTATTCTTCGGCAAAGCCACGAAGCTCAACTTGGTGATTGAGTAGAGAGATTTCATCAGTTGTAATCTGCTGACGAAGCTGAATGATATTATCTTGTTGTTCGGTAAGTCCCTTCTTTTGATCCATCCCTTGCAACATGTGCATGGCACCACTTTAAGATACTTCTTCTTGCCTTGCTTATTCTCCTTGTCTGGTGATGATTTGAGATCTTGTTTGTTCTTGAGACGTTGTTGACGACGTTCTGCAAATCTGCCCATGATGATAGATTACTGTTGGAATAGTTGTGTGCAATCTGATAAGATGATATTGATGAGTCTTTGATGAGTATTTGGTGGGGTATCTTCGTGGCTGTTACTGTTGGTTTGTCTTTTTATGAGTAGAATGCTCGATATTGTATTCATCTGATATCTATACCAATCCCATCTTTTCTGACTCGTAGCGTCAAATACCAGGTCATGGATATTGCACAATCCCATCTTCCATCGGGTATTGTCTCACTAGAGAGTTACTCTCAGTCTTGCTTTTTTGTAATCGTAACCCGGTATCCTAGGATACCACTATGCAAGAGCAGCAACGACTAACCTCCTCTACTCATGATATCTATCAGGATTGGATGTGCACAACAATCCTGTTTTTGACAATGGTAGTATATCAATCTTCGTCTCATAAAATACAAAAGCATCCAACCAAACATCAATATATAAACATACATCAACAAAACACATCACATCATGGGTCGATTTGCCGAACGCCGTCAGAACCGTCGTGAGAACCGTCAGGACCGCCGCAACAGCCATCATGGAAGTAGTATCAAATCATCGTGTGGAAAGGATTCTGTAAACTCTTCTTGTTCATCCAAGAGCTCTCATTCTAGCCACAAGTCGTCTCATTCAAGCCACAAGAACAGCTGCAAATCATCCTTCTCCTCGTCTTGCTCTTCCAAGGGTAGTCATGCAAGTCATGATCATGACAGTAACAACACATTTGTCATGCGTGAGAAACTACTAACGTTTGGTAAAGACTTTGAGATTAAGGAGGCATCTCATCGTCGTGGAGGACATACTGGTAAAGCCAAGTATTACGTCGATAATAAGGTCCTTGTTCGTGCTCGTGAGACTTTCAACATTCGTTCATCTCGTCATGGAGAGGTATTGTATCAAGTCCAGGAACGTAAGCTTCGTGTTCGTGATACAATGAAGATTGAAGATGGTAATGGTGATGAGATTGCCAAGATTAAGAAGCGTGCAGTTGGAGTTGTTGGTGATAACTTTGTGGTGAAAGTTCGTGGTGATCGTGATTGGCAGATCCATGGAGCTATTCTTGATCACGACTTCACAGTCAAGGAGAATGGTAAGACGATTGTCAAGGTGCACAAGAACTGGGTTACTCCGATTAAGGACTATTACTTCATTGATATTGATGAGGATTGTGATGATAAGGCCTTGGCATTAATGGTCGTTATCGGACTGGAGGATATGTCGGAGGAATAATCAGGAGGAAGGTTGAGGAACGCTTGGAGGATAGGGTGACAGCTGTAATATTAGTAGACTTGTAATAGTTATGATGATGATCTTCTCCTGTTTAGCTCTGTTTGTTGCTTGCATTTTCCTTTGCCAATTCCGCCTCAAGCACTGTAATACGAGATTGTAAATGAGCATTCTCTGTTGTCAAGGGGTGCACAAGATTCACTAGGTAGATATTATCCTCACTATCGGTTTCTGGTTTCTTCTTCTTTGTGGGCTTCCTTTGAACAACGTGCTTTACAACTTGTGTCTTCTTCTTTGGCTGCTGTTTCTTGGAAGCTTGAGCTGGTATCTTCCGGGAAGAGACTGTTTGTTCTTTGTTTGACACTGGTACCACCTGTTCTTTTAGATTAGATTTGGCCGCGGGTTTGACGTTCTCCTCTCCAACATTTGTATATGTGACTCTATTATTTGAAGAGACTATAACACCTGGTACTTTCTTCAGGGCAACATTTAACTTATCCTTATGACACAACTCCTTTCAAAGCGTGATTGATATAATTGTTTGAACTGTCCGAGACTGATGTTCTTCTTCTCTTGAATGAGCATCACTATATTCCTTTGAATAGTGGGATTATTTGTATTATCACTAATAGATGTTGATGTTGTTGATTTGATCTTCTTTAGCAGCTTCTTGGAGACGTGCCCCAGCCCCAATCGATTTGGAAGAACGACCGCTTTGATCGGTTCTGCTAGTCCATCTCCCTTGGCACCTAGCCCATCACCTTCTTTATGACCCCATTTCTTTAGCAATTTACTACCTATCCCCTTGGTATGCATCTCCCACTTGCCAATGTCATTGTTTGGATTAGGAGAGACGTTCTCATCAATGATTCCATTAGCTAAAGAAGAAGCAACCCCACTGTCGTCGGAAGGAGAAAGATCATCTTGATGAGTAGACCAAGCTTCCGCACTATCCCACATTCTCTTTCTTGTACTTAATTCAGGTGACGATAATCCTTTGGCAGGGGCGTCAGATGCCTGTTTAGTTTGGTTCATCCACGCCGGAAGAGTTCTGCTACGCCCCCTACCACGTCCTCTACCGATTGTAGGAGATGAAAGGGATGTAGAAGGCGATGATGAACTCGACATGTCTTCTTCTAATGATTTCAGTGACTCCTGTTCTAGAGCATTGGTCGCACTTGAGATAGCTCGGACCGATTCTATTGACTCTGCTGCCGACTTAAGCAGCTTTTCATCGTCTTTCTCCATGGTTGTTCATCTTAATTTATTACTAGACGAATGACATAATGCCGAAATGAAATAGTATGCGGTGGTACTTTTTCTGTAGGTAAGTGACATTTTCATTTCTGCCACTCACTTAAATCTCACACCCGAAAGCTAGCCACTCAACTAATTGCAGTTGGACTTGTCCAATAGAACCCGATACTAACTAAATATGATATTTCTAATGCCGCCAATGATGGTGTAGTATTACAACTTTGTCGATTATCGATATAGTCATTGAGTTTTGAGGAAAGCAGAGAGATACATACCACGATGATTGGCGGCTTCTTCTTTCTATCAATCATTGTACTACTCAGTCTACTTTCTAACGTCCAATGTGAATCATTGGCAACACCGTTTGATGGACCAAACGATGATAGATTTGGAGATGGTGACAAGGTAAGTAACATGTTTTGTTTTTGTTGTGGAGAGGTTACTAACAAACACAACGCCCCCTGTATTCCTTTAGTTTGGCATCCTTACTGGAAATTCAACTGCCACTATCGAAAGGTTTGACATTCACATGTCGAATACTACACAGACCGTCCAAGTATGGATAAGAGATGGCGACTTTCCCGACCACTCTAATACTCAAACAATGACGATGGTGTTGGAAGAAGTTGTAACAGGGCAAGGTATGTCGTTCGTCGCCGAGCATATCCCTCAGCATATACTAAACACTCCTCTTTTCTTTTGTCTTTGATACCCTACCACTAGGGCAAGGTATTCCTACACCATTATCACCATTCAATCCACCCATTGTCATCCCTCCAAACTCAATCTTGGGCGTGTACGCTCTTGTCGATAATTATCAAGGAAATGACATGTATCACAGTACAGGACTGCTGGGTGAGGAGCAAGTGTTCATCTCAGATGATTTCATTTCCATAACTGAAGGAATATCACAATGGACGCCCCATAATAGCTTTCAATGGCCAACTCGATGGAATGGTGTTGTATATTACTCGACACCACAAAGTCCGTCATCTTCGCCTAGCATTTCGGCACTGCCATCTGTTTTACCCAGTTTCGTGCCTTCGTCACAACCATCAACTGAACCCACGGATATGCCATCTACTCAACAAAGCGATATACCATCGATGCAACCTTCAGAAGAGCCGACAAGTGTACCTAGTGTGAGCCCTTCGGCTATGAACAGTCAATCTCCTTCGAATGAGCCCTCGTCTTTGCCTACACAGAGCCCTTCCATATCTGCAGTGCCTTCCTCTCAGCCTACTTCTCACCCATCAATATCAGGTCAACCTTCTCAAATGCCAACGATGACAAGTCAACCATCGGCACTTCCATCTCAGAATCCAAGTGGTATTAATCCTACGTCTACACCAACTCTACTTCCAAGTCAAGCACCGACAACGTCACAACAACCATCATTTGTTCCAACACAACAACCATCAAAGAGTGCTGAACCAAGTAGTCAACCTTCGGAAAATCCTACAAGCACAATAGAACCAAGTCTGACGCCGACCGGTAAGTCTTCGGATGTGCCTTCTTTGCTACCAACGATTGAGAGTAGTAACGTGCCATCTGCAGCTAGTAGTCAAGCTCCATCAGGTCAGTCCGCATCTATACCGAGTGAGAGTGTATCTGTAGAGCCTTCAGATCAACCTAGTTCAACAATTGAAAAGACTAGCGAGCCATCAGTACTGCCCACACTGAGTAAGTCTTAAGACTTGCCCCAGAGCGGAGATCAATTACAGACCAAAGCTTTGGTGGTACTTCCATTTGCCGAGAGTAGTAAAGACTAGATTGCCTCCATGTATTCCATATTCCATCTAATACTAATCAATCCTTTCAACTCTCACAACGACAAACAGAAACTTCAAACCCAAGTACCCAAGAGACGCAGAAACCAACATCAGTTCAGTTTATACTAATTCCAGTTACAAGTAGTCCCAGTTTGAGTTTGGAACCAAGTACCGAAGCATCAAGTCCGACGAACTCAGAAGAAATTCCTAGCAATGGGCCGTCAAATAGTCAAACTCCATCATTAGGTGAGACCTCCCAGTCTACTTTGTACTATTTCGTGTATGTTTATTACCGTTTGATATAACCTCTTTCTTTAAATTCAAAGTATCATGGTCACCAACAAGAGCGGAGGAGTCTCTCCTTCCCAAAATACCTTCTCGTACTTCGTCTGCCATTATGATTAGGAGAGTTCAACTTTCAATCTTGATGGTGGTATTGTTAACAATTTGGCATGTTCTTCATGAGGTAGTGTGAAATTTAATGAGTTGCAGATGTTTGGATCCAAACATCATTATCAAACCCAAATGACCACATATCCCATAAACTAACTACCGTTGTAGATAGATATCATAATGGAATAGTCAACTTCTTCGTCTTGCCAAATTCACATTGTACACAATTAACTCGTATTGGTATATAACTAGGCATTGATTCCTCCATCTTTGCTCTTGCAATACTACCGCCCTCTTTCTCATCGTTTGATGCGAATAATGGTATGCATCTAATCTTCTCCACATCACCACAATTATCACTACCCACCTTATTTCTATTGAATAACATTTGTGGTATTACATTGCCATATACACTAGATATACTAACATGTAATATACACCCTCCCTTTCCCTCTCCCTTTCCCTCTCCATCCTTTCCCTTACCACCCTCCTCTTCCTTTTCATTGTTGTCATTATAATAGGATAATAAACCAAATTTCAACATGGTAGCATCCACAACAGGTAATATACTCTTCTTAATCCAATTGGATGAACTTATAGATATAGGTATGCATAAAAAGGTACGTGTTGATGTATCATTTGTTAATAGCATTGTATTTTGTGGTTGTAGATTTACTATTCTTGATTGATTACCTCCTCTTCTTGAGTTGTTGGTAGCATTAATGACTGCAGATAGACTCTTTTGTATATCGGATAAGAATGGATCAACTGATGGAGAAGGAAGATAGATTGGTCGGGATAGAGAGATGTGTAGATGAGATTCTATAGATGCTTCTTCCTCTTGCTTGTTGGTTGATGATTTCGACTTGAGTGATGTATCCTTTGATGTTGTGGTTGTTCTATCCATTGGTTTCATAGGTATAAGAGGTACAATAACAGTAGAATCTGATGATGTACCATTAGATGAACACTCACCAAGCACCTTTGCCCATCGATGTATCAATTGTCTTGCAATTGGTAAAAACATTCGTGATTGTGGCATATCATCATCATCGCTGCTACTACTGCTGTTGCTACTTTCATCATCACTACTCTGACTATTAGTCTGCTCATCTGATGGTGTTGATGTACCGCTTGTTTGTTCATCATGTGCACCTTCCTGATCGTCAGCAAGTTGCTGCAACAAATCTAAAGAATCAAATGAAGGTAATGGTAAATGTATATGACCTACCCATCGTCCTTCCAAATGTGGATGACTTCTATCAAATGTATTATCATTTGTTGTTGTACCATTATCATTGTATTGCGCTATAGTAACTTTATGCTTTTGATCATCTTCATCTATCCTTCTCTTCTTTGCAGCGTTCATATCATATGTCATTTATTTTTATTTTGAATTGTGATTTGCAGACGTATCGCTTAGATATATCAACCGTACACGACGTGCTGTTACTGTTACTCCTAATACTAGTAGGAATGTTGGTAGTATTGATATTGAGGGTAGTTTGGGTACTATTTGTTTGTAGAGTGTCTTCTTCATGGGCGATGGTGGTCGGCAAGGAGGATTTTCATGACAAAATGCATTGGTACCATATCCTTTGGCTAGAGTATCACTCTCTCTCTCTTATTAGTTGCTGATCACTATAACATTGGATCAGTCTGATTCCGATTCCAAAGAGCGAGAGAGAGAGGTGCATAGGGAGGAAGATTCTCAAAGCAGTATCGAAGCAAATGATAGTTTGACAAGAGTTTGAGTGGGTAGATTGGCCTCATTTACAATGTTTACAACTGCCTAGAGATTACGAGTTAGTCTTAGCCTTCCGATTCCTTTCTTCTCGCAATCTTCTATTCAACTGATTCTTTCTCTGATATACTGTCACGCCGTCTGTGTCCTTGACTTTACTTAATTTCATCCCCGGTGAGTATAATTCAGGGAATATGAATCCGCCTGCCAATAAGGCTGAAAGTAAAGATATATTCGGATCCTTTTGTTTAGCTTCGACTGCCCTGTTCATCCTTCTGTCGCCATGTCTGCCGGGATGTTTCTTCTTCTTTGATCGTTCTTTTCTTATCATTGTAATATTGTTAATAGATTGACTTGGGTCGGGGCTCAAGCTCACTCGCTCTTGTGTAATATTATTCATTTGTTGTTCATCAAATAGATCCAGATCTAAATTCGTATCATCATAAAAAGATTGAGCCTGGGTATCTATGTTCATCATGTCCATACCGTCACTTGATGTGTAGTCACCATCTGAGTTACTGTTGGGATCATCTGACGTTGTATTATTATCATCATCATTGTCATCCTCTTGACCTTCAATTATTGACCTTGCAAGAGCGAACGCTTCTAAACATACTTCTATCTCTCCTCCCATTTTTCTTGGTACACAACGACTCGGTATTGAGAAAGCAGCAAGCAGCAAGACTCTGCAGTGTTTGTTCATGCGTCGACCCATTGTGTACCACAAGTGACTGTCGGCCTCTCCTTGATAGTATTGCTTTTACAAAAGAATTCACTTTCTTCCAGAAAGGCGGATTCATATGTGTATAGATTGGCGTCGTATTGGTAAGTCCAGATCCGACCTTACTACAGCTGTATATGCCAAGGAAAGAATAATGTATCGATATCTGATTGTGAGTGTATTGTACTTAAACTATTTGAAAACTTATCATGTAAAAGAATAGCATACCTAATCGACTTGATGTGTCAAATTGACGCAATTTGCCTCCCCGCACATTGTGTATCATGACGAAACCATTCTCTCTAACACTCCTATTCTCCATTGCTACATGCACTAAATACCACCAAACTAGAATAATCTGTTGAGGCAAATATTCAGACAAGAATTGATTAAATGAAATGAATATAATAAGACTTTAAACACCCCACACGGCCGCCACATACAAAGACACATACCTTATCTACCTCACCCTCAGCCAAAGCGGGTTCTGAATAAATAATTGCTCTTCCTTTTTCATCTAATAATGGCAACAAAACTAAACAGCCCTTCTTAATTGATTCTATATGATCAGACATTGCTCCTATATTGTTATTCTAAGTTAGTACATGTGATATGCACAATACAATAAGACTGCAACAAAAGATGAATCAATTACATACCATATAATGTCAGTGGCAGTGTATATTTATCACCGAATAGTTTATGTCTTTTTGTCCAGTATCGTAGAAGTCTAACCAGTGCACGCTGTGTTATAAAGGTACAGCCAGAAAGTTATGCAACACAACAATGCATAAAGTCAGATGTAGGTACAAAGAATCTGATGGGCATAGAATTGCAATACACACTTACATCAACATTGAAACCCTCTGCATATAAGAAAAGAAGTAGATGAGGTAGTTTCATGTTTTTGTCTGTGGGGTATTCAAAGTCTTCCTCGCATATATATTCATTTCATTTACTCAATTCTTGTCTTAATATTAACAGATAATTCTAGTTTGGTGGTATTTAGTACATGTAGCAATGGAGAATAGGAACGTTAGGCAGAATGGTTTCATTCTTATAACCAATGTTCGGGAAGTTAAACTCCGTCAATTTGACACATCAAGTCGATTAGGTATGCTACTCGTTTACATGATGTGTTTTCAAATAGTCAAAGTACAATACACTTAAAATCAGAAATCAATACATCATACTTTCCTTGGTGGCATAGCAATTGCAAGGTCGGATCTTGACTTACCAATACGACG
>Ga0075437_11904_pt1 | contig 17810 bp, 10 predicted proteins | sample MintriMetagenome_FD_74266 | JGI IMG/M metagenome (GOLD analysis project Ga0075437, IMG submission 74266) | Marine eukaryotic communities from Monterey Bay, USA to study complex ecological interactions - Minidiscus trioculatus and... | ecosystem: Environmental > Aquatic > Marine > Unclassified...
GGTGAGGACTGATCCACATTGATCAGTACTAGCCACACTTCTCGACCCTACACCCCACATTGGTTGAGGAGGAACATTATTGTAGTCTTTGTTATGAGGAGACATGGCTATCAAGCCTGCGACTTCATTGCATTCGTCATCCATGGTTGCATAAGTCAAACTTGGCAAGAACTGTGGGCAGACATCTGGCTCCTGCTCTTGCTGTTCATCATTATCCATGTTATATAGTGATTGAGATGATCGACTGCTTTTCATTATACTGTTCAGATGACCACGGCTCTTCATTGGACTACTCTTCATAATGTTATTCAGACGATCCTTCTTCTTGAATGGACTACTAAATTTGTTATTGCTTTGTACAGAAGCTGTACAGGTAGCTGGTGACTTCTTGCCTCCACCGAGTAAGAAGAGCGTGTCCATATCCGTTAACGAGCTACCATTTGAGAACGTTTGGCCTATGAAATGTGTACCAAACTCAATCAATTGAGGAGCCGTGTCATCGTAGTTGGTGGTTCGGAAGATGTCCTCGGTATCGTTTTGGACAGGATATGCACTGATATCTAGTTCTTCAGCCTTCTTGTTTCGACGAGCTTGTAGTGCAGTTGTTGATTTAGGTCCAGTATCAACTCGTAGCTCCACATTACGACGGCCTGTATTGATTGGTTGATTCTGATGCTTTAGTCTGGATGGAGTTTGTTCAACTTCTAACTCACGGTATCCTGGAACCATATCTCTCACAACTTCTTCATGAGTCTCAACAATATCTTCGACATCTCTATTCTCATCCTCTTGTACTTGAGACAATGTCATATTCTGGTATACTGATACCTTTTCTTGTGAGTGTTGAACTACTCGATCCTCGACCTGTTGCTTATTTGCCTTGCTCCTTTCTAAGATACGGTTCACCTTTTCTAAACTCTGTGCAAGCTTCTCCTTACGTTGGAGGAATCGATATTCAGCACGGGAGACTGGTGTGAATGGTTCCTTTGTCATGTCGGTTGTTGCTGAAGTTGCCTTGACCTTTGGCGTTGATGATATCACTTCTAGTGTCGGGATAGAAGGTGCAGTTTGTTCACCCGTCTCAATGGCAAGTGTAGGCAATGGTTTATGAAGACGTCTTGTAGTTGAAAGAGTCAATGATGACTTGCTAAAGTCGTTACTGACAACAGAAGAAGTCTCCTCGTTCATGTCACCTGCGCCTCTTGCTTCTTCAGTACGATCTTGATTGGCTTGACGGTCCACCCTCGGTGAGGGAACACTAATCTGAGTAGGCACTGTTCCACCTCTACGATCACCAATACGACCACTATTGTTATCAATACGTACTCGTCTCTCCTTCGTCTCTTCATCATCATTATTCACACTACTACTCTTGATAGATCCCACACTCTTCATCTTAGTAATAAGATTTAGATAGGCTCGACTAACAACAGGTCGACATGTATCAAAGGCATTCTCTTCACCACAATCTGGACATGCCACGGCTGTACTACTACCCTCATTATTCGTAGATGCTGCATTATTGGCAAAGACACATCCACGACAAATGATATGATCACAAGCAAAGGAATGTAACGGCATGGCATTATCAAACTCTTCACTAAATTCTTGATTACAAGTTGGACATGTTAAGAACTTGGCAATACTTGATAATGATGGTTGTATGGAATTGTTATTCATTGATTGTTGTGATGAGGTAGTGTATGTTCCTTTGGAGATTGATACGTCTGATATCTCCTGAGATGATCGTCGTGATACTGGAACAGGAAGATCTTCCACTGTTGCTTCTTCTTCTTGTTTTTGTTTGAGATTATGATGAAGTACAGTTTTAATCTTGTCCGACTGTATCGGTGGTGGTACCTCTTTCTTCTTCTCTACGCTTGTATCTCTCTTCACGTTCTTCTGTTGTTCCTTAACCCGCTGAGCCTCCTTTTGATACCCAATAGGAGTAGGCGGTGGACTCATATCTAATAACAAACGACACTCCGCTAATGTATTAGCAACCAAGTCTGCTGCCTCTCTACTTCCTTCTTCTTCATCTCCACTACTACCTTCTTCACTACTACTAAGATATGTCTTTTCATTCCCCTCATGATTGTGATTCAAGTTAGTTAACTGCTTATCGGCATCACGAACTAACTTATCAATATCATTTGTCATATTATTCAATGACTTGTTATACTCATCATCATCGTCATCAAGTGATAAACTTGGTAATAACTTACCAACATTTGAAACACCATTACTACTGTTAATGTCAAAACTATCATTCATTGAATAGATTAATGATGATGTTGACGTGTCTGATGATGGACAATTTGTCAAATCATTATTGTCATCTTTCCCATTATTTGTAGATCTTTTACTACAACTGCCACTAATTGAACTACCACCCGATTGATGCTTATTGTTAGTAGAAGAGTAAGTAGACTTGGAATAACTACTAATAGATGATAGATAGTTACTGGATGTACTCTTTGTCATCTTTAATCCATTTGGACTATTTGTTTCAGAGACGGATGTAATTGATGAGGTGTTATGTAAGATTGTTAATGGTAACTCTACCTTGTTATTTTGACGTTCAACTAAGAATGATCCTAGACTGAGGGATTGCGACGACTGTGGTCTTTGTTTGGTTTGTTTCTTGGACGAGATGAGGAAAGAGGAGAGTTCAGCCACACGCAACACAGAACTGGGGTATTACTCACATACAAAACTTACCTCCTCTTTAGACTGTTCAGTAACACCCCTCATTTCTACCAAACTAACATCTCTCACCTCTCCATCATCCTTACCGGATACCTTAGTATCTTCAACAACTTCTTGCTCATCCCTTCTTTCAACCTTATTGCAATCGCTCTCCCTTGCCTCTGCCTTATTGCAATGACGACTGTCTTTCTCCTCATCTCTCGTCTGCTTCTCCTCTTCTTCCAAACTACCGCCGCTAAACTTCATTTCCAACTCATCGACGCTATTAGTTGAGGCAGCTGTTAGTGAATATGAATCCACTCCTCCCACTCCTATATGTTGCTGCTGAGTAGAAGACGACGCTGTGGAGGATACTTTGTTGTTATCAACAAAGAAGCCACTTCCACCACGGCCACGAGGGGAAGGACTACTCATTTTATACTTTGCCAACGCTGAATGACGAGGCGATGATGCATAATGTCGAGGTGAAGATATACTACCAACCTTACTCTTCATTACACTTTGTAATGATCTCCATGTTGGTGAATTAACATTTGGTACAAATCTTCTACTACTTCCTCCTATGTTGTTGCAGTTGCTGTTCATACTACTATTATTTGATGATAGTCTACGGCCACTGCCACCGCTGCCACTGCTAAGACGTCTAGCCGATGACAATTGATTATCCTTTTCATAGGATAAGCGGATTGTATTGACACGACTCTTATTGTTGCTTCGACTATGATATGTTTCATCACTCGATGTCGATGGTTTAGTTATTCGAGGAGAGATTGGCAATATCATTTTCTCACTACTGTTTATACATTCTCACTTATTGCAATATACGACGGCCTCTGTTTGTATACTACTCTCTATTATTATAGGGTCATTCAAACTATAAGCGCTGCTGTAGTACCTCTTCAACCTCTCTCTTCAAAGTGGGGTGGATCGATTTCATCAATAAAGTAGATTTGATGCCAGTATTTTTGGTACGAAAGACCGTATTCGTATCATATATTTGGATATTAGATTACAATATAAGAGTATTTTGGTGCATAATCTAAGAAGCGTACTCATTTGCCATCGGCAAAGTTTTTTATTTTTAGCTGTTGAATATGTACTGAATAGGAGACTATTGTATAGGTATCAGAATAAAAGCAGTTGGAGGCTAATAATATACCCAATACCTTAGTTTTTAACGACCTTTCGAATGATGGTACTTTGGTAGTTGCAGTATTAGCACATACTAAGCAATGCTTGTAAGAAGTTACACCACATTGAAAGACAAATTAATTGCAACTCTAAATACTCTATTGCTCTACAATATAAACGCGGCCCTACCATATCCAATTATTTGGTGTTTTGGTTCGTTTGGAGAGTATTAGTATACCAATATAAGCATTTGGAGGCTAATAATATACCCAACACATTAGTTTTTAACGACCTTTCGAATGGTGGAACTTTGGTAGTTGCAGTATCAACACATATTGAACTGTGATCGTTAGAAGTTACACTACAGAAAAAAGACTAAATTTCTTGCAATTGCAATTCGCCCTATCTCCCAATTATAATACACAGACCTTCTGCGTGGTATAGCAATATAAATCATTAAAGTCAATTGATATTGTGGTTGTCCAATCAATCTCATGTGCAGTAAGAACATCAAACAAAAGTAGTAGTAATCGGTGCACCTTCTCATTTTATGAAAGATAGAATAATATATATAGGTATATACACGAGGATTGCAATACGAAGAGGATGCCATCGAAGTCGAGGAAGAAGATCAAGGGTCAGGCGAGGAAGGCCAAGGCCAAGGCTGCTATCCCATGCAATCACGGCCAATTGCAAAGCACGCCAGCTTTGTGTAAGCATTTCTGGTCAACATTCGTTCAATCATACTCAACAATTGGTAAAGAAGAACAAATGACAATAGTTCGAGGGGCATTTCTTGCAGTGAAAGATGCCTACAACAAATATCCAGAGGCGGTAAACAATGAGACGTATCTACAAGCTACAAAGAAGGTGATCATTCATGAAATAACAGTCTTTCTCTTAAGGAATGAAAATATCTCTTTCGATTTAGCCTTAGGTTTTACTGCGGCTTTGATGGTTATTGATTCGTACAATCCATCATCTTTCGTTCCAGCCGGCCTCATGGATGAACGGGATGCTAGTAAATGGTTGACAAATGTGGATATTCTCAACGGCTGCAAACGTTCATTATTTAAATTCATTGTTAATCAAATCCCTTGCAAATGTCTGGATGAATTATATGCCCAAATAAAGTCCACAAGACCAAAGATTGCAACGTGCCAGGAGTGCAGACAAAAGAAAGAAAGGACCAGTATGTTCATATGCACAGGGTGTGAGCGTGTACAATTTTGCAGCAAAGCCTGTCAAATAGCACACGTACCCAATCATAAAGAAAATTGCAAGATATGGCAGAGTGGTAGGTTTACTTACAGTTAATTGTGTCGGGGGTATTTGAATAGAGTAGATTATCTGATATATAAGACGCTCTAAAGTTGTGAGAGGCAATACTTACGACAGATAAGCTATGGATTTAGTTTTGGAGGAAGTACATCTGAATCACCAGCAATGGGGAAGTGAAAGATGCTGAATATAGAATGAACATAACATATGTCCTTTTCTATATACAAGTGATACGCTCCGGGGTGGATGACACATGCCAAAACATTTAGATTCGAAATGTTCATAGACTTCTACTTTCAGATGATTCTGTAAGTACTAGATTAGTTATTAGTCTGCAAACTGATATGAAATCAATAATAACTTGTTGTATCACATGCCCCTTAAACTTTTGTCACTAGAAAGTCAACCCTACCTCCTCTCGACACATTCGGCTCCTCAGCCTTGGTATGATACCAGCCTACCAATTCAATATCGTCTCGGGGTATGCTGTTAGAAGATGCCAAATGGTCTCAGTAAACTCAGGGGTGTCCTCCTCTACCTCTTGCTTACTTACATGCTCACAAAACAAGTGAATTGGAAGCATACCATCTGAATTCCTTTCTGATACTGATGCCGATGATATTGGTGTTTCAAGTAGATATGCTACCACCTCACAATTACCACCTCGGCCGGCATGATGTAGTGGGTAGTTTTTGTTCACATCACATGCATTCAAGCGGTAAGGTACGAACTCTGCCAAGTATTTCACAACTCCTACTGTACTAACCTCACTTGCAATTGCCAAGGGAAGCATTCCATTACCATCCGGTACATTAATAGCATCACTATTGCCTTTAACGAGCAGCTTGATAGTGCCGAGTGGTTCATTATCTCGTATTGCTCTATGAAGTGGTAATGATCCATTAGAATCAGGTGTCCTCATGGCAGTGTCATCTCGTGCTTTCCTAGCATAACTCATTTGGGTTTGTAGAAAATGAACTAGGTCTTGCAATCTCTGATGCCCCTCTTCGTTGAACAGCCTTCTTGTCACACTATTGATAGGCAATTCATCAAGCTTCTCTCTAACAATATCGATTGGTAGTTGACCTTGTTCATCTCGTATTAGAATCGCTTCGGGATAAAGATCGAAGAGGAGTTCCATAACGTACTTATCCCATAGAGTATCGTCCCGAGATGAACAAACAAGGTGTAGAGGCAAACATCCATCATCATCACTAGCAAAATTAGACACAACAGGTTTTGATATACATTCAGGGTCATGACGAAGTAAGAACTTGATGATATCGGCAGCGTTCTCTCCCGGATTGCTCGATGCCTCATGAATTGGCAAGTGACCTCCACTGTTTCTGATATGAAGACTTTCTGGATGAAGTTTGAACAGATACTCTAAGGTTTCAGGCCGTCCATTGCTACATGCATATTGAAATGGTAAAGCATCATACCCATTTGGCCGTTTCACTGATTCCGGGTAGGCATCCACAAGAACTTTACAAAAGGCTTGAGATTTAGTGTGGGCGGCACAATGCAAAGGAAGTTCACCGTCGTCATCAACAGTTTCTGATAGAGACTCTGGATGTGCCTCGAGTAAGAGCTGTAGAATATCTATTGCAACTTTATCAATCATTTGTGTTTGGAGATAGCAAAGACAGTGTATGGGTAGTGCACTACCGTTGATTCGTTGATGAATCGAATCCGGCCAAGCCTCTAGAATTAATTTGACTGTCCTTGCAGTGATATTCTCATTCAAACAGGCAATGTGAAGAGGTGTCTGATCGGCCTCGTCCTTCACTTTGAGGGAAGATGGGTTTGTTTCAACAAGATATTTCACTACATCAAACAAATCTCCAATACTTTTGTTATTCATAAGGATATGAATTGGGGTGCAATTTGTGTTGTCATCAGCTGATAATAACAATGCTGAATTTACCACCAACTGTTTAACAATGCCCAGATCAACATTTGATGCCCTTGATAAGTAATAATGAAGAGGAGTACCACCATAATGTTCACGGTCGAGATCCGTCTTACCCCAGTTAAAATCCATGTAACTAAAATGAGTTAGCTGGTAATCACCACTTTTCTCCAATAACAATTGAATCGCTTCATTTGGACATTCCTCATTATAACAAGCCAAGTGCAAAGGATATGCCGATTCAATACACAATATATAAATGTTTCCACCTTGGTTTTGACGTAAGTTGAGTATGTCTAAACATTTTCCCCCTGTATGTGCTGCAAAAGGATTTGTATCCAATAGATTTATATCCAATAGATATGTCATTATTTCCACTGATATATTCTCATTCATACAAACTCGATGTAGAAAGTTTGATTTGTGTAAACTCTGCAGTTTTAGTGGCTGAATTGGTCGTTGTTTGTGTTTATATTCAGCGTCTTGTAAGACCATTAATGAGTTGTCTAAATCATCCTGTGATGCATTATTAATCATCTTACGGAGTCCATCCAGGGATAAATCATCTGATGAGCAGAAATCTTCAAATTTATTAATCCACTTATAATTAGCGTCATTATTGTTCTCTTCCGCCATAATGTACTATACTTGTGATTTGCAATGGCTATTCTATAATTTCCTCTGATAAGTTGCTACCTATCAGACCTTATATGAGACGATTGTTGTACTGTAATACCAACGAATAGTTCTGGTATTGTTCTAACTTGCAAGTAAAGGGATTCAATAGTATGATATGATCTTTGTGTGAGTTAATTGAGTGAGGTGAACCTTCTTTTTTACTTGTGCTTACTCCGCCTGATATTTTCATATGTATCTATCGAATCACCACAATTCAACTACCTATCGAAAGAGCATTAATAAAACGGCATAACTGGCTATACTATCGTATACTAGAGCAACTATTGAGTATCGATAGTCGATAACCCCAATGGCCATGCTGAGTGAAGTAAAAAATTAGTTGTGACTGATGAGATTAGGATACCGCTATGTTGAGAATGCGGTATCATAAAGGGACGTTATCTATGATAATAATATCTGTATGAATGGTATACACAACACGATGAGTAGTAATACCAACCGATCATGCATATCGTATAAAGGTTTAGTGAATTGCGATAAGTTTAATTTGTGGTGTGCCCGTGACTGCGTAACATGTTAATCATAGTGAATATTGTTTTTGCTGTTTTTATTCATGCTAAAAATGTTTTAATTCGTGTTTGAGTTTTATTTATTGTCTCATTCATATTACATTAACCAACTAATCATGCTTCTTCGTCGTTTTTGTAAATTCGTTGCCTTATTAAAGGGAAAGTTTCTTGAAAGTGAAGTGAGTTTGTCGCTTATACACTAGATAGGCAGTATTCTCTCTACTTTAGATGAGTCAATATAGGAATAGGAACCTTTCTTAGATGTCTGCTTATCTACCAATTCAATACCGTCTCGGGGTATGCTGTAAGGAGACGCCATATCGTTTCGGTATACTCCGGTGTCTCCCCTTCACACCCCCGCCGTCCTTTCACTTTCACAAACTCACAAAATAAGTGAATTGGAAGCATACCATCGGAATTCCTTTCTGATACAGGTGCCGACGATATTGGTGTTTCAAGTAGATACTCTATCACCTCACAGTTCCCCCCACGACAAGCATGATGTAAAGGAAAGTTTTTGTTCATATCATATGCATTCAGGCGGTCAGGTACTAGTTGTGTCAAGTATTTGACAACGCCAACTGAACCAGAGTAACATGCTATGCCCAAGGGATGCACTCCATAACCATCCGGTATATTAATTGCGTTAGGATTTCCTTTAATGAGTAGCTTGATAGCACCTAGTGGTGCCCCGTCTCGTATTGCATTGTGTAATGGCAGGAAACCGAACCTATCAGGCATCCTCATGGCGTTTTGATCTTGTGCTTGCCTAGCATAATTCATTTGAGTTGATAGAAAACGAATTAGTTCTTGCAATCTTTGTTCACAATCAATGTCATTGGAGCCTGTTAATTGATCAAGGTCCTCTCTAATAATATCGATAGGTAGTTGTCCTAGTCTATTTCGTATGAGAATCGCTTCTGGGTAGAGATCAAAGAGGAGCTCTGTCATATTAAACTCATCCATGCCCCAAGATTCTGACCAAATTAGGTGTAAAGGCAAAGACCCTTCATCATCACTATTAAAATCAGACACGACAGGTTTTGATAAACAATCAGGGTCATGAAGGAGTAAGAACTTGACAATTTCAGCTGTATTCTTGTTAGGATGGCCACATGCCTCATGAATTGGTAAGTAACCATTGTTATTTCTGATGTGAAGACTTTCTGGGTATAGCTCAAACAGATACTCCACCGTATCAGGTCGTCCTCTGTGGCATGCATTGTGAATCGGCAAGTCTCCATCGTCATCCACCCTTTTTGCTAATTCTGGGTAGGCATCGACAAGTATCTTACAAAACGCTGGAGATTTGTTCATTGCAGCTAAATGCAGAGGCAGATATCCTTCACCGTCAGTTTGTGTGACCGAATCTGGATGAGCCTTGAGGAGAAGCTTCAGAATCTCTATTGCCACCCCGCCATCTGTATTTACTTCGCATAGGCTATGTATAGGTAGCTCATTACAGTTGTTTCGTTGATGAATAGAACTCGGGCAAGCTTCTAGGAGAAATCTGATTGTCCCTGCAGTGATACTTTTATTCTTGCAAGCCACGGCTAAGGGAGTTTGATCGTGCTCATCCTTTGCTAGGAGAGAAGATGGGTTTGTTTCAACGAGATATTTCATTACGTCAAACAAATCTCCAATACTTTTGTTATTCATAAGGATATGAATAGGGGTGCACTTTGTATTCTCATCCGCTAATAATAACACTCCTATATTTGTAGTCACCAGTTGCTTGACAATGTTAAGGTCGACATTTGATGGTCTTGATAGATAGTAATGAAGAGGAAGACCACCATGGGCTCTGGTATTCCCATGATGGATAATAATACCTGTATTATCCCAATTGAAACCCATGTAAGACATAAACGTTAACTGATAAAGATGTTCCTTTTGCAAAAGCAGCTGAATCACTTCATTTGGGCATTCGTAATTACGGCATGCCATGTGAAGCGGAAATGCACTAAATATCTCTGCTTCGGGTAAAGAGATACTGGAATTGATTGCTTCGGGGTATAAATCCAATAGATACTTCACCATTTCTAACGTAATATTGTTATTAAAACATAGTCGATGTAGAAACGATGAGTTGTGAAGATCATCCAATGATACACCCTCGGTCATCCTTTGCAGTTTATCCAAAGATAAATCTTCTGAGGAACACAAATGCTCGAACTGTTGGATCCATGGACGATCACTCCAGCTAATATCACTATCACTACTTTTGGACATTATAATACTTTCTTTAATACTAACGCCGTGATAACTATACCGATATCTATGTACGAGCTGCTATGAGAGGTGAACTGGGTGAACCTTCTTTTTATGCACCTATTATACTTTAACACCTCTTGTTTGAAATGTCGGGGTCGGATCACCACAATTCAACCACCAATCGAAAGAGTATTAAAAACTGGTATAACTGGCTATACTATCATATACTAGAGCAACTATTCATGGAGTAATCGGTACCTCAATGCGGCCATGTTGTATAAGTAAAAATGTGATGAGATTTTAGGATACCGCAATGTGAGATTGGCAATAATAATGAAAGGGAAGTTATGTGATAAATAATATCAGTGTGAATGGTAGCATGTATCAAAACGATGAATAGTAATACCAATCGATCATCATTAATGTATGAACGTTTAGTGAATTGTACGATAAGATAAATTGGTGGTGTTTCCGTGACTCTCTGCAAAAAACTGAGAGTTCGGCAGTATATTAGGCGGCATAATTCCTCCAATGGCTCTCATATATCATCCTAACCTTCTTCTATTCGTCATATTCCTACAGCTTACATCCAGTGTAACGGCGTTTTCATCATCGTCGTCTAACATCAACAATCAGCCAACAACTTTACAACCACACAAAAATATCAAAAATTACAACACAGTACACATCTCTAAGGTACAAACTAACGCCGATATACTATCCTTAGCTAAATTACGATATCAAGAATGGATGATAAATGAAGTTAATCCACCATTATTATCTAACTTTTGTAAAGCAACTGCTGAGATTCATAACGAAAGACAAGTTGATGGCTCGATTGTATTTTTGGCAAAGTTGGTGCATCAAAATACTAATGTTAGCAGTGATGACTTGGTAGTTGGTGCTGCCGAGTTGAGCCCTATCGAATTGCAAAACTGTATCATCAACAGTGACAATAATAATGAGACTGCAACTCCGCTGTACATAACAGATGTCGTAACATCGTCAAATCATCGTCGGTTTGGTATTGGTACAAAATTAATGACAGAAGTTGAACGATGTGCTGTGTATGAGTTGAATTCACGGGTTGTTTTTCTACATGTTGAATATGATAATGTAACTGCTAGAAAGTTTTATGAACGATTGGGTTACGTAGATGTTGGGGATGAGGATTGTAAGGAAGGAGATACCAAAGAAGTTATATCAATCTCTTTAGATGAACCCCCGCAACCATCGGCAGTCATAGATGATGATACAACAGACAATCAGCAGCATGATATGATTAGATTAGATACTAAACATCTTGCAATCAACGCCGGTACTGTGGGTCAGTTACTAATGATGAAACGGTTATCTAAAGAATCAATACCCATCGAGGATGATATATCCTCTCAAGCCACACCCTCAACTGTATCCAAGGGAGGCTTTGGACGACAACGAGTGAAGCAAAGCAAGAAAAGGAAAAGAAAATGAAACGATACTATCATTACGGTTCTCATCAGCTATGGAAATGCATGACCTCGGCTTATTCGATTCAATTCAAAATTTAGGCACGACCTTGCATCCAAACATCACACTCATCTCTGTGCATTGGCCAGTCTCTACGGATCTATAGCAGTTACGTCCAAGGGAGGCTTCGGTAAACAAGTGAAACAAATCAAAAAGAAGAGGACTAAAAGAAGTTCCAGATCTTAGTTGCACCTCATGTCATGATGCCGGATCCGACCAATTCAAAATGGATTACAGGCTGAGTCTATGCCGCTTTGTTACATTTCCAAGAAACGACATCGTCACACCATTGCTTATGATCAGGCCAATCTTCCTTTTGACATTCCCTACTACAAAATTGGGTAGTTCTACATCCGCCACACATCATCAGATCCGATCGTAGTACTGTCTTTAGGCAATTATTGCACTCTCCTGTGTAGTGATTAAGAAAGTTGTTAGGAACTAGAGACGAAAAGAAGCCTTCATTCATAAAGTACAGCAACTCACCCACTTTCTGTTGCCATCTCAGTTGTCTATACCTCTTCTTCAAACAAGAACAAGTAGTATGTCTGATGTAAAAACGCACTACGTCACGTTCTAATCCACCATTGAGAACTTGAGCTTCTGGTGCCGAGCCATATACAGCTGTTTTGAGATCACCCTTGCCATCATAATGAATTAGTTGCAAGATAGCATTACCCAGTACTTTAGCATACTCAATATCATTTCCGCCCAGAATGAAGTTTACCCCAATACTTGTGACAATCTCAGTTGCAAGCTTTCGGTTGTTGGCATTATTCCAAAGATGGCCCTTTGTTTCGAATGAGAGTTGCAATGACTCGAGGCATCGCATTTTTTCATTGCCTAGAGCCGATATAATATTATCCACCAACAACGCGGCAGGATGTTGGCTAGAAGGCATATACGTACAGCCGTGGTTGCAACGTATTCTCATGTTCTTTTCACCAACCAATGCCAAAGCCGCCCAGTTACAATGGGACGCAATCGACTTATTGGCTTTCCTCTCCCTGCCCTTGGCTCGCTTCCTTGATGGCATCTTCAACTTTATGACCACTTAACAATCAAAGGGTGATGTAGACTAGTGTTACTGATTCATAGTCGAGTTGCATTGGTTGTTATTAATTGAGAATTAGATCGGCAGTATCCTATACGAGGTTCTTTATTCATCTACAACAATGTTAACAATGATGATATTTGGAATATATCGACCACTACTCGTTGAGTGAAAGGTCAAGTGGTCGTTTGTTTGAGTAATTTACGTACATACCCAAAAAGTATGTCATTTTTCTGGGACGTTATTATTAGCATTAGTATAGTACATCGAAGCGGATCATTAAAGCATTGGCTAGTAAATAGACAAATCATCTTTATTGGTATTAGACAGTGCTCAACTGCGAGGAGATCAACAATATCAGACAACTAATCAAAACAAACTACACAACACATACAGCCACAATCCGATCCGTAGCAACTCGCTAAACTCTATTCGACGACTCTTCATTAGTATTATTAGAAATGCCCTTTCGTCCGATAACAAATGATCAAACTTAGCAACTCATCAAGTACTAACTATTATCAACTCACGTAATACTACTCGACAAGTATCATTAGACATCCAACATCACTACTCGAGGTCTCTATATTAGTAAGTATTAGACGATGCCATCGAGGAAGAGATCAAAAGGAAAAGAAAGAAAGGCCAAGGCAGCATTGGCACCCACTAAAGTCTCTCGATGGGAAATGACGGCAAAGTGGGGAGAGAATAATATTGCGATTCAATGCAGCCATACCTCTGAGACGAACTTAGTGATCCCCGAAATATCGCACCCTGTGTATGCTTTCTTGCATGCTGTATATTCATTTGACGGGCCGGCAAGTCCCCAGTGGTATGATATTATGAAGATACTCTATACCCAACACCCTCTCGTGTTTGAAAGGGACGAGCACAATAAGTTGGCACAAAGCATCCTATTGGCGTTTTCAGTCAATACCATTCTTCGTGAAGATACATATGCCACACCTAACATAGTATCTTCTGTATTGTTGCTATTGGAAAACTTTGATGACTCCAAGGACTTTGAATCTTCTTACTGGAGTGCAGCACCGAAAATTAGAGATATTACGTATAGTTTAAGAACACCTAGGGTTGCATTGAAGTTTTACTCCAAGAGAATAGGATGTTCCTGCCTCAAAGAGAAGTATGCTCAATCAAGGGGATTAAACAAAACAGGCGAGTGCCACAATTGCTGTAAACATCTCGAACGAAGAAAGTTAATGGTGTGCAGTAGGTGTAAAGTGAACCATTACTGTTCAGATGAATGTCATCGGGAAAAGTGGCCAATTCATAAGAAGTGGTGTGACAAGGTGGTGAACAGTATAAAGGATGCTTGAGTATGAATGGGAAGTCGGAATGATATATTAGAGCAGTAGAGGATAGTTGTACCATAGACATTCGTTCTTCATAATCATTGTTATGTACAGTTAATATCTACTCCTTCCGATCGTACTGCTTCCCTAACTACCTCACTATTGCTTCCCTGTACAAAGTCCCGTGGGTGGTCTCGGCCCCCCACTATCGGCCATACTAAGCAAACTTTGAATTGTCATTAAGAAGGCACTCAACAAGACGATACCACCAATCGAGAAGGCAATGTATGAGTTTCGTTGATACTTTTGCATTAGATAGAACAAACCAATCTGACCAACCAATGTAGCCACAAATCCAAGTGTAAGACATATCGCCGCGTATTCCATATCAAGTAAACCAAACACCACAAAGGATGTCGTGGCTGTAAAACTTGTAAATAAAATCATACATGCCGAACTTGCACTAGATACCTTGGGATGCACGCCCATCGCAAGCATCAGTGGACCCTTGACTATACCTCCACCAACACCAAACATACCAGCAAAGAATCCGGCAGCCGTACATACGATGGGGTATACAATCGTAGCCCGTCCATCCCACTTAATATCCCCCTCGACATAGGGATATCCGCATCGTTCTTTAATCTCATACCGATTCACTAAATAACTCCGTGCAAAGATACTAACCAACAATATCCAACCAATCATTATACCATTGGCAACCCAGAATGATGATGAGCCACATTGTATACCGAGTGGACTGTGGAAGGCACCCCCACCCTTCATCAAGTTGATGAATAGGACTACTGCAAATGTTACAATTAATACTTGTAAATTGCCCATGGGTATTGTTCGTTCTTCTTCTAATATCTTTGCCAATTCCTCCTTGTTTTTCAAATCTTGTGCTGATGAGAATGTAGACTCATCATCCTCGTCGTTGTCTTGTTTAGGATCAGCTTTGGCTTGACCTTTCTCTTCATCTTCATCTTCCTCTTCATCAGAATCAGCAGCATCAACATCATCCAATAATCCAACAACCTGTTTCTCATCTTCTTCATTCTCTTCTTCTTCTTCCATTTCTCTTGCAATTCTAGTCAATTCACTCTCCTTCGTACCATCCGCTCTTGTTCGATTCACACCCCGTTCAGCTAATATAGCTTTAGTTTCAGCTTTATACATACGTACACTCTTCTTTAATGTCTTGTATGCAGTGAAACTTAACAAGGCTACTAAACTAACAACTAATATAGCCTCGGGCAAAAGTTTATTCAAAAATGCACCAATTAATGCTCCAGCTATAGTTAATGGTTCCATGACCAATATTAAATCCCAATCTACTAATGGACGGTCAGCTAATGGATGTCGCTTTGAGACGTTTAGTATAGTGTTGGCCACCGCGCCGCCAAAGACTGTAATGTTTCACAGGTTTAAGATAAAGAGACGATAGTAACTTCTGTCAGTACATATGGTTTTGCAAAGACATATCAAATGAAGTTCCAAAGAAGTAATTAAAAATCACTGAGACCTCATATATTGAACACATAATTTTCACAATACAAAAGGCGGACTAACCTGTAATATTACTCAGTGGTATAGCATGCTTTGGACTGAATTTCATAACTAAGATATATATCGGTACCAAAACGCCTCCACCGCCAATACCACCCCCAGCCGCAATCATTAACCCAATTGTGGCACAGAAGAAACCAACTTTATCAGATGTATCAAGTGGTAATAGCTTCTTATGGTGTTTATGGGATGTTTTGAGATATCGATGTACTGCATTTATTAATGAATTGTTTGAGTTTGAGGATATTGTTTCATCGTTTTGATTTTGATTTGCAATATCTAAAGAAGATAGGGCTGATAATACAGATTTTTTGGATGGTGATGTGAATGATACTGCCGCGAGTGCTGTGAGGAGTATGATACCGAGAAATATGACAGCATAGGAAGTTGGTATTCTATTCTTCCTTCTACTGGCATTGGTATTGGAGCCTGAAGCGGCTGCCGCTTGTAGACTACTCATCGGCGCCATTGTTCATCAATTAAGCATGGTAAAATATAAAGGTCATTTTTCATTCACTGCTATGCTGCCGATCCTAGAGACTAACCTGAAAAGATAATAGGTTATTCCCTATGATTTGGGATGGGTACTAAATTGTGTATTGTGGTGAGATCATTGAAAATTAGTATCCGCTTAAATCCAATCTCATCAATTTTTTGAAAGCCGCAAGTGGTGTAACTTTGGAGGATCGGCACAGTATCAATAATTGCTTTGGTGTACAGAGTATAGCCAATATATTAGGTTTTCCCATGGTCTTTCGAATGATAGTGGTTTAGTAGTGGTTACATCAATAGTTATTCAACAATCGAGTTGCAAAGTAATCATCTGAAAAAGTACACATCTTGTAACCTTTTCTAATCTCTCTCTATACATTCGAATATCAATAACTACTCTCACATACTGGTGTATAACCAATTCAATAGGTTTATTAAATCATCTACCGAGCAGGAGAAGTGAGGTAGCAGTTAAATATAGTCAAGTTGCAAAATAAGTTTTCAAGTATGGTATCAAGTAACAAAAAAAGAAGAGGCAAACAACGCAAGGCTGCCAAAAACCGAGAAGCTGCTGCTGCTGCTCAACCTACGAATACTGGAACAAATGAAGTTAATGGTATTGGTACAGAATTTGAGCAGTTTTGGGGAGATGACCAACGATACCGCAAAGCATTCAATACTCTGCCGCCTGAAAAAATAATCAATGATATTAAACGGGGAGATTACACAGCAACTGAAATGGCATCGGAGCTATCGTCAACAGATGAGGCTGATATTGTTTGCCGTGATCGTCTCATTAATGCTGGTATTGTACCTGTCATTCTAGAGTTGCTTGATCGATGCCGCGAGGAACTCCCTTTCCCTAATGTTTTTCCTAACCAGTGGATGAGTATGTTGTGCGTATTCGGAGATCCATCAACTCAAAAAGTATGGGCCTATCATTCAGTGTTTATCAGATGATCGTAAACGTCAGTTCTTTCAAAGTAATATGTTCTGGCATTTCTCAATCCCAGATTTCTTGACAATGGCAAGTAATGTTATACAAACGGAGGCCGCTTTAAAGATCATGTTGACTTATGAAGGCTTCCTAGATATGGTCATTCGGTGTCTATTTTACAAATCAGACCGTGCTGATATTGTTCAAGAAGTTAAAGACCTTTCATTCTTTGCCTTGGGGGATGCGTTTCCAAGTATTATTAAAAGTTCTTGTGAAATCATTACAAGTATTGTGCATAGCTTAGTCGACTTCGGTCCACAATGCCTGTCCTACGATGACATGAAGTGGAAGTCAGCAGAAGGAAAAGAATTGGTCAATAAGATGGGTAAAACATTCATTATGAGTAGCTGTAATGACAATCAAGATTGCAAGGTGCTTTTGGTAGAGGGATTGCTGCGTACGCTTCCTCAATTCCCTTCTT
>Ga0075437_11918_pt1 | contig 17795 bp, 13 predicted proteins | sample MintriMetagenome_FD_74266 | JGI IMG/M metagenome (GOLD analysis project Ga0075437, IMG submission 74266) | Marine eukaryotic communities from Monterey Bay, USA to study complex ecological interactions - Minidiscus trioculatus and... | ecosystem: Environmental > Aquatic > Marine > Unclassified...
CATCCTCTGGAGACATATCCCGTCTTCGTTGTGTATATCCTAGCAATACAATTGGATCATTAATTCTATCTGACTGAGTGTTTATTGATATATTGTCATCATTGTCGAGTCTTCTTCTTTGGACACAAAACTTGCTAAGGAGTATCAATAGAGATTCCCACTAAAAATGATTAAACCAAAGAGAGAAGATAAGATATAAACAAAAGAATGCAATACAAATAGTTCTCAATCTACTCACTACTGATTCTGTAGCACCATAAATCACATCTGACAGTAGAATCAAGTCAGCACCTCCTAGAGACTCGAGCTCTAAGAATACTGGATGTGTTTTCTCAGCATTAGAATCACTTGCTGCCGCCATCCAATCTAAAGAATGAACATGTATTTGTTGCTTTTCTGAATGTTTAGGAAGATTCTCTTTAAGCAATTGTAGCACATCCAAATCATTATCAGTCGATACTATATTATTAATTCCGTGCTTTGCTGCTACTGCTGAACAGAGGCCAATTCCTGCACCGAGTTCTAGTACAGTCCAATTAGATGATGACCAAGGACCCCCTTCTGAGAATTGTGTATCAATATAATTCGATACGACATGGGCGGCAGACCAAAGAGTAACACCTGTTCGATCTGTTTTGTTTTGGATGGGTTGTATGAACGCATCTGGTTCTTGATGCAATTGTATTTGCCCACAACCATCAAAGTCAATTGAGATTATATTTGAATGTTCCTGTTTGCTGTTATCGTCTTTTAGTTTTGGATTTACCCAGCTATATGACGAACTACTATCATCACCATCGATGTCGACATCATTTATTTTGCATGATAAAAATGTTGTGCTCTTTCTAATAAGGACAGGCAAGGTCGAAAAAGACTGAACTCCTAACACAAAATGGTAATATGTGAAGAGAAAGGAGACGATATATCGTTGCATGTGACAAAAAGGAATAGTGATTGCCAGTAATTTATTGATGGCAATGATCGATAGATGAAGATATAGGAGTTACCATATCCCTGTAAACGTCTTCTATGCAATTAGACGGTAAGGATGTTATTGATACGATCATACATCGAGTTGACAGTTGACATGAGAAAAAATCTTTTGCAAAAGGATACCCAAAGGGGTATCCTTCAATTATTATCTCCAATGCAATCGAAGAGGAAGATAGACAACTCTTATACTACTTTTACTTAAGATACATCATTTCACCACTACTTGGTGCAGGTACTACTCCTCTCCTCCAATCTCCCGTACGAATCTCATTTCCACTCACGTCTGTGATTCCATCTACTGGAGCATAGACCAAATCATCAGCGGTGTGTGTCAAGTGTGGTTCCTGTCGATAATCATTACCAAATGGTTTGGGTAGTAACCAATGCATTCCAACTGTAACACCCTTCCTTGGCAATGGCTTGAACTGACCAGAAGCACGAGCAGCCTTGAGACGTTCAGCATTATGTTCCGAAAATTGATTCCTCAATGATGTAATTTGATCAGCATTAGTCATCCAAGATCCGAATGCAGTAGCGCGTGGTACACGTAACTTCTTTACTGCACTTGCAAATTCCTTAATACTACTCTCGGCAGCTTCCTTCATTTCATTGGGTAAGTTGGGACTGATGCGTAACTTGTTTAGCTTGGCTCGGAAGTTGGCGAATGTATTCTCCTTGAGTGCTGCCACTTGAAGTTCATAAATGTCACCCATTTCGGAATACAGATTCTCCTGTAAATCAGCACGGATACGTTTGGCAATTGGACTCTTCTTAAATCTAGAACCAGCGGTAGTATCAAGTGAATCCATAGCACGGTGTATCGCTGCATCACATAAAGCACCGAATTCAGGCACTAACATACTCCCATCCTTGCCAGTTGCAGTGTGGACAGTATCTACACATTCTGATAGAGCTTTACGGGCCAATGGTCCCAACAATCGAGCAGCAGCAAGATCAACTGGGTTTGTAAGTCTAGGACATGCCTGTTTCACTGGCACGGCTGATACCATTTCAACCACGGGGCCCAAATTCTCTACAAGACCAGAATTGACAACATCAGATACAGATGATGCCACCTCGGCGGGTTCACGAGATGACGGTGAGCCTGGTGCCGAGACACGTCCCCCAGCAGGACATAACTTCATATCTACATCCTTCTCAGATGATGATAAGTACTCAATACGATCGAAGACATCTTCCAACTTGATTGCCTTTGTACTTCCAGAAGGTTGGATAATTGATGAAAGCATTTGAGAAGCATGTCCTTCCCATGTTTTCTTAGCAGCAGCCAATTCCCGTCCCTCAACACCATTGAATACAACAATTAATGTAGATGGACGATTCTTTAATGTTTCACTCTCACTCTTTTCTGCCATTGCCCTGAATGCCAATAATCGTTCAATTGCAGGACCCAAGTAATCAAACAAACCCTCACCACGTCCTAAATCTACCATATCGGCAACATATACTACCGTACCTCCACATGCCACTACTGTCGAGCTAACCTCACTAGCCGATGCTCCCGTTTTAGTTGAGATACATTCCGGACAGGCAATTGCAACACCCGCTCCACCATCACTTTCATCATTCTCAGCTTCGGGTGAGTCTGCCAACTTCTTACCAAATGCTGTAGTTGACCCATCAATATCATCATCAGCACTCACACCGAATAGACTACGACATAGTACTGAACTTTCAGACTTGCGTACTGATTTGGAAGTTAGGTATGTTGCAGTGGTGACGTATGATGCACCCTCTGCTTCAAGATCTTGTATCACCGAGGATAATGACATGGGTAAACGGGCATCGGTACCAGAAACAACATGCGAAGCAAGAACTGCATTATTATTATTATATAGTATGGAGATTGTGGTTGATAGGATGATTGGTAGTGAAAGTCTCATGATGTTCAATTATTGTATTTAATTTGATGTGTGGAATTATGCGATGTTGATTAAGTGCTAAAATATTTGATTAATAATATTCACTGCCGATATCTAAATCAATTAACACTTTTATTAATGACTTCCGATTGGGTTTAATACCAGAGATTGCTATTGACGCAAGCAGCTATTGCAACTCTTCTATTCACTTCCACGTAATGGACAATGGAGGAGCTAAGCGGTCTCGATATCCGTATTGTATTTCTGAACAAAAGATACCGTATCCTTTGAAGTTTTTCGTTTTGCGGACCCTACCACAAACTTACTCACTCATCGTCATATTGATTGTTGCTATAGCCATAACTACAATACGTAGGTATACCATTGCAATCCATTACTTAAAGGATGTCATCATCGGCTGCTCCATCTATGTCTGTAGTACACAAGATAAACAGCGGCAATGCCTCCGCTGTCGCAGAAAAACCTCTTTCCAAACCAGTTGTGTTTGCAACGAGTGGTTTAGGTGGTATGTTAGGTTGGGCTATTGTACATCCAGCCAATACAATTGCTGGTGAGTAGTTATAATGATATCGTACACGTTGTTGAAATCAATTCATATCTCACATAAATATACAGTCCGTATGTCTCTTGCTAATATGAGTGGGGCGAAATTTTCATTCAAGAATATGATTAAAGAAAATGGCATTATGAGTGTATATGATGGCCTTGCTGCTGGAGTTTGGCGTCAGGTATTCTATGCTACATCACGATTTGGTCTATTTGAAGTATGTCGTGATAAGCTTCACGAGATTAGAGGAAAGACTGACTTTGCTGGACGGTAAGAATCATATCTATGTTCATACATTATCTATATTTATGTGCACCGTCCAATTTCTCAACAACTATTGCTTATTATTATTATTTAATAAAGAGTGGTAGTTGGTGCAGCAACGGGAGCAACTGCAGCCTTCATATCCTGTCCGATGGAAGTGGCTACAGTACGTATGAGTAATGATGCAACACTTCCCATTGCTGAGCGTCGCAACTATACTGGTGTGGCCGATGTAGTCAAACGTATATACAAAGAAGAGGGAGTTAAAGCATTCTACAGAGGTGTCACTCCATTTTGTCAACGTGCAGCACTTGTGGGTGTATTTCAAGTTGCAACATTGGATCAATTCAAAGAATTATATGCAAATATGCTTAATCAGAAGAAGAATAGTATCCCAAATGTGTTTTGTTCGGCAATGACTTCTGGACTTATTTATTCAATTGTTACTATGCCATTGGAAGCATCAAAGAATCGTATGGCTGGTCAAAAGCCTGATGCAGCGACTGGCAAACTGCCTTACACATCAACATTACAAACATTACGAAAAGTTTCATCAAATGAGGGATTTCTTGCACTATACAATGGCTTCCTTCCTTATTACATGCGATGTGGAGGTCACACAGTTTGTATGTTCATCATAGTACAAATGTTGAGAGATGAATACAGAAAACATATGATGTAAACAAGGTCTACTCGGTACTTTTGAATATGTTGTCATCACCATCTCAAGATGTGAGACTATTGGGATCTATGTTGTGCGAACATCACTAGGTTATAGACAGGAGACAGTAACATAAGATAACCAGTGACTTGATTCTCGATATAGACCAATTAGGATTGCATAGGATTGCAAATAGAAATAGAGTATCTCACGCGCGCATAAATGTCGGATTCCACTTGTAAAATGGAGAAGAGAGTTTTCATACATTGTGGACCCGTGAAGAGGTGAGGACATCAAGCAATTAAGTGCTGCAATTAATCATCTATCATGCCATCCTTATCCTCGGATAATACACCTAGATACTCTATATTAGATGTAAATAATCCATTGATTGCCAGGGGTGCATTTGGGCATGTCGATATTGCTTTGTTATACGAAGATACCACACATACAAAAACTGCCCAATCAATATCGTTGGCTGCTATCAAAACCATTCCTAATGCTACTACAATTAACTCAACATTAACTCGAGAAGCATTTGCTGAATTGAATGCTCTTCGGTTGTTAAATGGACATGAGAATGTAACTTCTTTACTTGGATATTACGGTGGATCATCACAATCAACATCTAGTGGATTTGGAGGATCAGGATGGGATTGGGCAGAAGGTTCATCTGCAGTTCAAACTTCATCTTCATCATTGTGCTTGGCATTTCCATATCATCCCGTCGACTTGGTAGATGCACTCAACTATCGTAGATTGAAATCATTCTCAAATGGAGCGCCATATCATGCTTTTCATCTACCTAAACTTGTGATACAATCGATAGTTTATGATGTACTATCTGGATTAAAACATATACATGAACATTACATACTTCACAGAGATATCAAACCAGGAAATCTATACATAACAACAGGTGGTAGAATTCAGATTGGTGACTTTGGTTTAGCCAAGGCGGTACCGCCATCAATACAAGATAAATCAAGTCAAACAAAAGATAATATATCAAATGATGATGAGAAAGTTGAAACATATCAAAGTGAACCAAATGTAACACAAGGTTTGTGTACATTGCAGTATAGACCTCCGGAACTTCTCTTAGGTGGTACTGGTATCGTCATACACCAATCTGATACAAATGAAGAAGATGATAATGACGGTGTGAATGGGGCTTTAGATATTTGGTCGGCAGGATGCATCTTTGTCGAGCTTCTTACACTATCAGGGCCTCTCTTCCCTGGTCAGTCAGTACTAGATCAGTTAGGACGGATCTTCCATATATTAGGTACACCTACAAATGATACTTGGCCTGGAGTGAATGATCTTCCAGATTGGAATAAAATACGCTTTGATTTAATGACTGGGTCGGGAATACAAGAAAAGATTATCGAAAAAGATGTATGGAGCAATGTTGGAGACTTGATTAGCAAAGTATTATCATTAGATCCACTCAAGCGTCTGTCTGCAAAGGAGTGTTTGAGTCATCAATGGCTCCAATTAGATGACACCAGCAGGATGAAATCTCATCAAAGTGTAGTTGACGAGTTAATACCCTCTACATTGCACATTGCAAACCCAATCTACTTTTCTCCCACAACGAGCAACGAGATAAAGTGTACTCCGCTGGACTATGCCAAGAAATATGCATCAAACTTAGCCTCCACTAGAAGGTCTTTCCCTCAATCAATTGAAGACGACAGCAAAAGGGTGGATAATGAAAGATGGAAATGCTCGGCAAGATAAACAATATTGTTTTGCAATTATTAGTACTAATAGTTAAACTTCTTGTTCCTTCCGTTACCTCCGGGAGACTGTTGAAGCGAAAGTAATCCATTCTTCAGCTGTTTATTTTGCTTTGATGTGCCGTCGACTTCTGCCTCCAAGGCTACAATACGAGCCCTGCAACTCTTGACTTCCTTGATGAGAACTTTCTTTGCAGACTTCCACTCCTTTTCATTGGCCGCTATTTGTTCACGCTCAAACCTCAACATATCAGATAATACTCGAGCCTTCTTCTCATTCTTCTTTACAACATCCTGAGCCTCTTGCTTGGTGTCTGATTCTTTTGACTTCATATCATTTACTGATTTCTCCAACTCCTTTACCCGTTCATCTAGAAACACTATCACTTCTTGATCTTCGAGGTTCTTCTTCTCTATAGCTCTCATCTCCTCCTTTTGTGTTTGTACAACTCGTTCAGTGTCTCGCACTCTTGCTACGAGGAATTCTTTTACAGCTTCAACACTTGCGAGATTAGCCATTGCGTCTTCCTTTTCAAGACGCCATTTATTGGCATCAGTCTCACATTTTTGAAGTTTCTCACGCATACGAAGTATAATGGATAGTTCCGCCGGAGTGAGTTTTGATGCCATACTATTCGCCATTGCTGCATTCAGTTTAATTTCAGAGCCAGAGTCAGCGGTTGTGGATTCCGCGGTTGTTGTCGGTGCTGTAGATGCAACGGATGATGAATCAGTAGTAGCAGTGGCACCTGTGCCAAACCACGATGATACTAAAGAAGGAATGGCTGTGCCAGCACTACCGGTTGTACCTTGAGTTGCAATGGAAGTACTAGATCCCTGTCGTTTGTGAGTTGGGCCAGTCATACCACCAAGCTTTGGAGAAGTCTTTGGAGATGTTTTTTGTGTTAAGTTTGTTAGAGATGATGGTGTTATCGTCTCAGACTTAGTTGTTACTGCTGGTTGTGCGGCTGCAGCTTCTACTTGCTCATCACCTTCGCTTGGCTTACCAGCTTGTTGTTGCTGTACTTGTGTTTGCTGATCGGCATTACTATTATCCCCTTCATTATCTACCATCCCAAACATAATATTCACCTTTTTAAGTAAGGCTTTATTTGTCTGTGCAAAGCTCATCACATCTAATGGATCTAGATATGCAAAAATAACCATCAATGTTTCTTCATCTAATTCGTGTGGTACAAACAATTGCTCGTCTTTTTGTTGTTCGTCTTTTGTAGTATTATCCCCATCTTTAATAGTAGAATTCGCTGCACGCGGTGTACCATCACCTTCTCTTTCTTCGGTTACCTTTGCCTCCTCACTAGTATCCGATATTATTGTCTCTTTTGTACTATTTTGTATTTTCTTATCTGTTGAAGATTCCACAGTAGTAGTTTGTTGTTGATCAGGAATTTCAGGTTGTTGTACCACATTATCTTCTTCATCAGCTACTACCTCAATCTTTTCACTTTGTCGTGCAGAAGGTTGTAGAGATACTTGAGTATTATCACTACTACTACCACTACTACTCTTTCTAGCTTCTAACCATGATTTCTTCTCATTTTCCAATTGCATCAATCTTAATTCCATCTCTCTTCTACTCTTCTCACCCTTCACCTCACGTGCACTCAACTTAACAATCTCTTCCATAAATAGCATACCCAATCGTTCTTTTTCTCTTCTATCAGATTCCCATGCCGCCTCTCGATCTTCATATCTAACTTTTAATGCATTTAGTTGTTCTTTGCAATTGTTCAGTTCATTATGTGTATGTAAGGAATTTTCAAGTGTATGTGCATGCTCAACGTCTTGAAGAATGGACGTTAATGTCGATTCAACCTCTGATCGTGTATTTAATTCAGCGGCTGCTTGTAGTAGTAAATTCTCCATGGTCGGGTAGATATTTAATAAGTTTGTTTATGTCAAGTGTCCTAAAGCTCAATGTTATTCAACCAATCGCCACCGAATCTCAGTATGATATACTCCAACAATACTCCTAACAATTACAATGAACAATATATAGAACCGCCGCCCTCTTAATTGTGTGGCTGATACTACTACTAAAGAACTCTCATTATTACACCCAAAAAAAATTATCACACTCTAGTCCGTAAACTTCTAAGTAGGATACCGTTTAGCTTTACTTAGCCTAGCAGTTAGCAGCACCGCACAATAAATTTTGTAAAACACATGAGGAGATGATGCCCTCCACAATCACATCTATGTGCATGATACATCGATGTCAATCATCTAAACTATCATCAGTATCAGTATATGAACGATGTTTGGCTTTATACTCATCAAAATCAAAGGATACCACCATCAACATAATACATCGTCATTTTACAAAATCATGCTACATACAATATGATAATGATGATGTTACTAGAGAAACATCTGCGCGACATATACGTCGTCGTTATGGTCGGATAAGACGGAAACGAAAGTTGAGACAACAGCTAAGTTCGACAAATGTAGATGAAATAGATACAACAACAAATGAAAAGATAGAAAATGATAATGCATTGCAATCAATAGATAACCACCCAATTGATGATACCAAAAACATACCAAAAGAAGCACAATTAACTGGAAATCTACTCAGGGATAGATATATTCTCAGTCAAAGGCCAATTGAATACCCAAAGACATTGAAAGGTTGGAAAGATATCTTCAATACAGTTTGGGACAAATATCTTTGGACATTTGAGGGATTTATATTGGAGGAAAAGTCTAAGAGAGATAAGCATGGCAATATATTACCAAAAGAAGAGACAGATGCTGATGATGATAGTAATGAAAAGAATAAAAGTCTCCAAGATAAAGCAACTGATGCAGCAAATGAAGTAGCATCCAATGTGCAAAAGAATATCTCAACAATAAAGGAAGAAGCACCAAAGCTGGTACAACTAGGACAACAAATTACTGGAGTGACAACAAAGGAAGAGTTACGAGAGTGGGTCGGTGAACAATTAAAGTTGGGCACTGCTTGCTTGGCTGAATTCATGAAAGGATATAGAAAAGGTAGAGATGATGAGGTTGACAGAATGTTACATCAATACTTTAAAGATGAAGAAAAGAGTCAAGCAGATGGCGGAAATGGTGATAAAGTCAGTACAGACAACTCTTCTAATGATGCAGAAGGTGCACAGCAAAGAAAGAGACCATGGGGAAGAAGAGAGAGGAGGCGACAAAAGCAAAGCAATACTAGTAAAAGTGCATCATCGTCAGAGGTAGATATTAAGTCGTAAAGAAGCTACTTTTTACAACACTATGTTCAGTTACGTTTCGCGCTTTATTTTCTCAACCATTGACTAGAGAGCTTTAATATTCTTTTCTGTGTAAAAGATCATACTCTTTCTGTGCTTCCTCTCTCTCCTCTCTCATTCTTGCTCTTTCTTCTCTAAATTCGCGAGCTGCATCTATCTTTCTCCTATCTGAAAAGCCATATCCTGAATATTCTGATTCTACATCACCGCTTGGTTTATACTTTCTTTTGCCATAGAATATCTCTCCTTTTCCCATCTAATGCGTTTGTTGATTGCAAATAATATATGATAAGTAATGATATGATATGAACATAAAGTACACATGATATGAACATGAAAGTATGAGGTACTCATGATATGAACACAAAATTATATGATATGAACAAAAAGTATATATGGTATGATTTTCACTTACTCTCTTATTAAAGAAGTCGTCGATAACATCATCCAAGCTTGAGAACATATCACTGATTTCTGCTACAGGGTTAGGAAAAGAGAATTTGTCATTGGCTTGCAAAGCAGATGAAGATCTTTTATGTGTCGGCATCGGTGCAAATGCACATATCGACGGTACCGCCGCCACTGCTAGTGTTACAATCGGTATAAATGCTCGCATTGTGGTATAGTATAATCGCCTCCTCAACAATCCAACAGCAGACAACAAGCCAAGTAAAGTAGGATAACTGCAATAAGCTGAGTCAACAAAATTAAGAAGAGAAAAAAAGACATAAATAAAAAGATACCAAGACAATCAAGTTGGTATCCACTACCAGTAGGTACGTCGTAAGAGAGGGTAAGAGTATAGTTATATCATTGTACCAAACAAGTTCACTTTAAGTTAGTGCATCGTCTCTTTTTCCCATTCTTGATCTAGCACTCTATTTCCACTCTTTAATTAGCAAACAAATACACTAGAGAAGCGAATACTGCAAAGGTTCCAGCCATACCATTTTTGACCCCACCATTCACACTAGACTCAGTCACAACGCCCTCTTTATCCTTGGAATGGTCCTCGCCATCATGCACATCATCACTTCCGTGAGTGTGGTCATCGCCGTGGTCGCCATTTTCCTTTACAGCTTCGTCTTCATCGTCGGCAGTTGCCCAAGCAGGTGGAGGAGCTACGAATGGTGTCATTTCCCCCTTGTTCCAATCAAGAGTGAATCGCGCACGATGAGCATGCGAGTGGTAGCCCATCCAATGATCATTACTGTTTCCTCCCCAAATTAAATCATCAGAGCCATCAAGATTGAAATTGATACCATTGATTTGATCACTCTTGAATGTAATGGCAGTGAAGCATCCATTATGTTCAAAATCGGCTTCAGTTTTCATGGCATCGTCAGATTCGATGGGATCATGCCAATGACGAAAGGCTGAATCTTGTGGATGGATCACATATGTAGCGATCGATCCACCATCAGTAAGATTCAGGCCGACACCGCCTTCATAATCGCCTACATATCCACCGGGCATGGCTAGAAGGATACTGCCACCGTTCATACCATTATGACGTGTATCTTCTTCTTGATTAGCAAAGCCAAGAGCAAGCCATCCAAATACATTATCAAAGGCAAGACGAGCATCGACTTTCTTAACTCCATCTTCCTCTACAACAGTCCACAGCAGCTTTGTCTCAGTGCCATCTGGCTGAGTCAAATCGACCATGTGCTCGTAGTCATCAGATCCGATAAACTCGTCCCAATCGTCAGAAGTACACTCTTCAGATTGTTGCTCAATCATTGGCAATGGAGTTACAGGATGAGTCTCCGCAGTGCGATCTGTACACTCAGGAAAGTAGTCACCATGACCCTTACCGTCTAGGAGAACTTGACCACGAGGGTTCACACACTGGATAGCTAGCTTACGTTCCTCTGTGCTCTGTGCTGCACATGTCTCGAAGTTGACATCGAGGCCGTGATCAGTTAGCTTTTGACAACGGAACCAGCAGTACAGTTCATCTTCGGCACAATCATCCTGTAGGTTACGGGATGAAGAGGTAATAACTGCCTTCATGTTTGGAGAAGAACACCCAATACCCATGGGGATACTATCGCCATTGGTGCTCTTCTCAACAAGGAACTGACGAGTCTCACCAATGGATGAGTCTTGAGGTGCCAAAATCATGCGGCCGTACCATACACGAGCTTGGGTATCATCTCCTTGAGCATTGAGAGTCAATGCATGAGGTGTAGCATGAAGTTTCTTATCATGGTCGACAAGCTTGTTGTTGATACTAAAGGTGTTGAAATAAGAGAAACATGTAAGATATGGGGATCATAATATGAAATCGAGATAGAATAAACATAGGAAAACAATTCACAATAAGAATCTCTACTCACAATTGATTAACTCCATCTCCCAACATGAATACCAAATCATCATCACTAGTGAATTCCATTAGCATCTTATCTCCATTTGAATCTTGAATGTAAAACCCATCCGATAGTTCAATATCTTGAGATGTATCACTAGAGATGATAAGTCCGGGTGTAAATGCAATAAAGAATCCTTGATCTGTATGGAAATCAATGGTAGCAGTTTCATCGTCTCCGCCATTCTTCTTGTTACCTTCCTCCTGCTTTTGATAAGAATGGAAGTGTTCAAGTTGTGTGCCACCCTCGACAATCTCTTTAATGTCATCATAATTACCATGTCCATCATTAGATGAACTAGACAATAGTGGCTTGGGAAGAGATGTGCCCATCTCTACTGATAAACGCTCGGCAAACTTCCTCGTTACTAAATCAACAGTAGATCGGAATGATGCAAGATGATCATTAAAATGTTGACATGATGGCGACAATTCGGAGTTACTACCACGGAGAGCCTGCTCATACTCATCCAATGTCTTAATAGACTGCGGTCCCACACCATTGGGTAAGGTACTTGTTGCAAAAGATCGGCGAATGGTACCGTCATCAAACACCTGTGTTGGAACATCGTCACCATTGTTCATACTCATAATACATGCTTGTAAATTAGACATGAGACCAATCTTCTTTTGTTGAAATGATGGTATGTTGGTAATAGATACGAGACCATCACTTGTCAAACTATCAAGTAGGATAGAGTTAGATGAAGTTGCTGTATCACCGACACCCAGTGAGTTGAAAGATATACGTGCTGGAGATTCGGAGTGGACAAAAACAAGGCCTTGTACAGCCAATACTTTTGATAGCAGCATGATGAGATATATTGCCAGTCTATGGATGATTAACCAATCCAACTAATCCAACTCTTATTATGAGCACTACTTTGATCGATGTTGATCTCAGAGATCGTGTAAAATGTGCGGCGGCAAGCGGATCTAAAAATAGCTTGCGCTGTGAGCTAAGACAAGGATGGTTCTTAGTAGACTTATTGATCTACGTATCAGCTTGAATATGTAACTTGCTTGCATGGTATCAAAAACGGCAATTGTTTGTATCGAGCCGGCCCATATTGATAGTAGAGAGAATAAATTAAGTAAAAGGAGAAGGGTGTGTGCATATATTGGCGTAGTCAAAAAAAGACATACTTACATATATTATAACAAAGATAAAGAAAGATACCAAGTAAGATTTTGCAATGGTGGTCGGTTGCAAATTAGATACAATAGCTGCAACAAGATCAACAATATAGTCTTGGATACTATTGGCACATATTAATTGCAAAACAAAACATATAGGTAGTCAATCTCACATATGCATCAAGCAACAAAGTCTAAAATGAGATTCTTCAGCCGAAAGAAAACTCAAGATAGAAAAGGGACAACACAGCAACTGAAACCGATTATTAGTAGTGGTACAGAAAGCAGTAGCAGTGGTGCTGTTGAAAATCGTACAGATGTTGCAATTAAAAAGCAGCAGGATGGAACTAGAGAAAAGTCTATATCTGCTAATGCCGCAGCAGAGTCTAAGAAGGTGGTACGTTCACCTAAAAAATCAACTAACAAACCTGCTAAGCAAACTAGCAATAACAATAATAGAACAACAACCAAAACCCCAATAATAGAAAAGAAGGATAAGGCATCTATATCACCAAAAAAGCAACAACGGCAATCCACAGCAAAGAAGGCACCGGTATCAATCCTACACAAAAATAGACATACCACCGCTAAACAAGATGTTACTAAACCATCAGAAGCTATACCTACTAGATCAACTGGGTTTACATTTGCCTCACCACCTGCACCACAAGATACATCTCCATATCACAATCGTGTACGATTTTTATCCTCGGGTTCTGCTGCATCTACAGAAGCGTCACAAGTTCATTTAATGGGGCTCGGAGGGCATTCTGTAGCAAGCTCTTCTGCAATGTCATCTAGTGCTGATCATCCTCGTGAGAATGTTTTTGATAGAGTATTAAATATGGTAATGAAGGAGGAGAATGTAAGATTAAATGCCATGGGTATGAGTTCATACGGTGCCGCTGATCCTGAGAGTATGCATGCAAATATCACCCCAGCAGCAAGTAAAGCGGCCGCAAAGAAGAAACAAGATAGAGCAGATGCCAAGGCTAAGAAGGCAATTGCAAAGTTAGGTATAAGGAGCAGTTCTTCCAAAAATAGAGATTTAGGATTAAGTCCTCCTGGTAGAACGGATTTAGCGCCTATTGATATGGACACAGGTTTAGAAATAGGGGCTAACTTTGATGCACCAATAGATATGGATACGGGATTAGAAGTTCAGTATCATGATCTGAACGATGATGATGTCGACGAAGAGAGATGGCAAAAGCTAAATGATGCTGCAAAATTGTCATCAAAGTTGTCTGCAAACATGAAAGGATTGAATGTTAAAAAGAGTCGATCATATGACCATAATAGAAAACCGGGGTCATCTCCAACAAATCGTTTTAGACGCAGCAATTCTGGCGGCGGTGGATCTTCAAAGCACAAAAGATCATCACCGAATAAGAAAGAGAAGGACGAGTGGGTATCATTTGATTCTGCATCTTCTCCTTCAATCAAGGATAGAATGAGAAGGAGCCTACAGGGGAAATCCCATCCTGATGAAGAAGCATTTTAAGCCCGTGATAGCGCAAAAATACTTGTTGACTTTGTCCCAGTAGTCTGTAGATTCTAGAGATATGATCAGGTAGAGGTAGATAGGTTCTAGAAATATGACCATAGATATGATATCATTTAGATATAATGATAGGAAAAAATTGTTTAGCCAAGTATTTTGTGAACTTTAAGTATCATTCTTATTCTTATGAAGACAAGCAGTCATGTAGCTGCCACCGTCTATATGTCCCGTAAAGACGTGGGCACTGTGATCATCTAGTAGGTAACAGCCAAATTTTTCATGCCCATCTGTTAATCCTAGTCTTTCACAAGAACGCACGAGACATGGAGAGAGCTTATCTTCCACAAACCCCCCTCTTGATACCATTTTGTATTGTGGATTGAAGATAAAATCTCGGTAGTGCGCAGTGTAGGCAATGTGCGTATTATCATACCAGAAGAGCGTAGGTGTTAGTGTTAATTGATGACAGTCATCGCCGATAATTTTCCCTTGTGCGTCTTCTTGTTGGGTTTGCTCGTTGTAAGTTATGTATTGGTGGCTTCCTCGATAGGTCGTCATTAATGTTTGCAAGCAGTGTTTCCGTTTATCAGTCTTTGGCTTGATCATATTCTCCACAGACTTGCCATCAGCGCCATATATATTGCCGCCTATACATAGTTCTTCAGGCCTCAATATCATTTGCTTGAATTCATCTACAGCACGTCTCCCATACTTGCCACTAAATATGTCGTAATACATTAAGTTTGATCTCATACTCATACCTACATACTTGATCTTTTGATCGGGATCATTTTCCATTGCAGATACAACTTCTTTGATTGGAGCTTGCCGCATGAATGTCCTGTCATGTTGAATGACACACACATAGGGGGTATCCACACAGTGATACAGAGCATGCCTCAAAGCGAATCCATATCCATGTCGCTCTTCCAGTTCTACAACTTGAGTGTTTGTAAATGGATTCTTAGTTTGACTTGGTTTATTTGCTTCATCACATAACTTACGTAACCTACTCTTGAAGTCTGTATAACTCTTTGCCTGCTCAATAGTAGTAATTCCTGATCGTAGAGCCTGTTTATCATTACTATGTTTTCGTGTAATCCTTTGTCGTTGTTGTTGTGATGTATTTGCTGTGTTTGGATCTTCCTTCTTTTCTTCCTTGCTATCACCACTTTCATCATCAAATATACGATATCCATCACAGATGATAACCTTGTTGCACTGGTAGGCAAATTCATCACCCGCAAATGGAAATGTTGCAAATGTCTCTTCTAACATTTCAGTTGATGGATTTGACCGTATAGGCGAAGTTGTTACAATAACAGTAAGTAGTCTGTGCAGTGGTAGTATTGGTTTCACTTGCTTTGGTATCTTTTGTAGTAACGATTGTGGTGCTGTTACTTCAGATATTGGTTGACTTATACAACGAAAGGTAACAATAATACATCGCTTATCAAAAGTATTCAACTTGGGAGAACCCGTCCACTTTTTCTTGACCTTCTTCTCAACATTCAAGTTATCATTGATACGTTGACAAAGTTGTTCAATCTCATCGTCAGTTTGTATATTTGAGATCCTTCCTCTCCAATTCCATAAACTATCCCCTCGTTTGACAATTATTCTATTTTGTTTCATAATAATTTTAGTTTCATGCTCATCAATTGGTTCAGCTATATCCCAACATTCTAATTCACGACGAATTGGTTTTTCTATAGATTGTATTGCGTTATTCATTAGTGTAAGCTGTGCTACACAGTCTGACTTGTATGAATCTGAATTTGGTTGTGGCAATTGAAGTTCTTCAAATACATTCACCGTAGATTGGCAGGATGTGGGAGTATGTTCAATGGCAATAACCTCAAATGGACGATGCATTTCATATTGTGACTGTTGTGAAGCTATTCTATCAAATAACCAACCAAATACTTCTTCCGTACTCGACTCCTCTTCATCGTTATCATCAGTTTTACTTTTGTTATCAGTTGATACATATCGTTGCACACGATGTCGTCTATCATATCCCTCTGGAGCCCATTGTCTATAATATTGTTTATCAATAGCTTTTGTTAGTTCATCCTTCTCTGATGTAGTGAGTATGTTTGGTATTTCATAGAGTGTATCGAGTGGTAGATTAGCTTTTTGGTTTGTTAGTTGGGGAGATTGCATCTTCTTTATTCAATAGCTGCTTAGTTGGGTAAAAGATTACTCACGAAAGCACCCGCAATCTATATCAATATCTATCGGCCACTCAGCATAGAATGGTTGAATGATGAGGTGGGCGGGGGATTAATGATAACAAAAATGAGTTCTTAATAGATAAGGGTGATACGTGTAATAATATTTGCAACTCAATCAACTCAACTCGCGATGATGATCGAGATGATTAAGGAGATATTAGCGGCGTCATACCACATATCAATGCTCACGACACATTACAATTGTATATAATATCCACTGCATAGTCTAGATTTACTTGGGTTAGTATCATTGAGTAGTACATAGAAGAAAAAAGAACACATCTTGTGCACAAATATTTTCCTCTTTGATTGGCACCATCATTCTATATTAAATACATACTGGTATATCAGACAAGCACAAGTATGGTGCAAGTTACAAACTTTCTATTACGTTGGTTATTCTTATGTCGTTTAGTCGATGATAGAGCTGAAGTACAAACATGGCCATATCGAAGACCTGGCTATTATGAACATCCACCTCAACAACAGCATCAACAACCACAGATACAACATCATGATCAGTATCAACAACAGCAGCAACATAATGAACAGCATCAATCACAACAGCAGCATACAAATGATAATAATAATTTCCATCAAGATGATACTATGGATATACCAACATATAGAGAATCGGTAATACGATCATTAACATCGTATCCCCCCGGCTCGTCTGAGAGATTACATAGATTGGAAGAGTTGCGATTACAAACTGTACATGAATTTGCAAAGCAGTTAGTTCATGCTGATGAGGTAATACGATTTGGTAAATTGATATCTAATGAGAAACATACTGGCGATGATGTAAAGGGAGATAAAGATAGTAATGCTGGAGAGAAATCTAGAAATGGTGACTCAAGCGCTTCTAGGTCAGATGTTGATACAACAATACAAGATGAGTTGCAACAATTTATGAAACACCATCATCATTCACCAATATCAGATCATGATAGACAATCTCACAACACGAGACATCACTTCTTTGGTCATCGCAACAATGACCATCCTACAATAGAAGATACTAAATCTGAATCAACATCATCATATAATCCACTGCAAAGTCAAACGCCAGAGCAAGTATCGTCATCGCTATCCTCAGCTCATAAGCTACTTAATGAAGCTCGAGAAATGTTGCCACAGCTAGTGTCAACAGTGCTACACTC
>Ga0075437_14831_pt1 | contig 17747 bp, 13 predicted proteins | sample MintriMetagenome_FD_74266 | JGI IMG/M metagenome (GOLD analysis project Ga0075437, IMG submission 74266) | Marine eukaryotic communities from Monterey Bay, USA to study complex ecological interactions - Minidiscus trioculatus and... | ecosystem: Environmental > Aquatic > Marine > Unclassified...
ATTTTGGCTTAATTTTGCTATTTTATTTTCAAGTGACTAGTCTAAACGAAAAGTGGTGTTTGCAAATGCCAGTGATACACTGTGATAATATCTCGGTGTTTGTGCTAGGTTAGGAGGATTGAATAGTCATTTGTACAGGGTTAATAAGCATTATTTGAATGGCCGGTTAGTGTTGGGCTTCAAATAATCTCTGCTCTACCCATTCGGTAGGTATCCTTAGAGTTTGATATTCTGCTTCGACCAGATCTTAATATCTTACCATATAATATGGCATCAACTATACTATCTCCATTGCAATGGCCATGTCAAAATTGCAATAAGAGTTATTCAGATTCACCCGATATTACCTTTTTACGAGGCACATGCTCATGTACTGTGTGTACATCATGTATCACAAACATTGCCAGTTTACAAAATCAAACCCAATTGATTGAAGTAGCATGCTTCTGCAGACGGGGTACATTTTATGTAGAGGGGACTATCAAGGCAGATTCAGCAATGGGTGGTACTGTAAAGAGCGAGAAGAAAAGTAAACAAGACGTCATCAATCTCGAATCATCCGGCGAAGAGGAGTCTGATAACAATTTGGATATCAAACCAGCAGCAGTGGCAAGCAAAAAGAAGGTGAAACAGGAAGTAAAAGTGAAGAAGGAGATCAATGTTAAAAGAGAGGTGAAGACGGAGACTCCAAAACGAGGTATAGCTTCTCCCTCTAGAAAGAATATAAAGTTTGTATCACCATCAGGACCTTCCCCAAAGAAAAAGAAGGATCTCAAACCACTATTTGAAGTTGGAGAAGAAGTATATGCCGGCTGGTGGGATCCTAAGGAAGACCCAAAAAGAAAGAAGGAACCGCGATTATATCCCGGAAAAGTTACATCTTTCAATGAAGTTGGATCCTCGCTATATGGGCCAGTCCGCTTGTATAATGTTGCATTTGACGACGGAGATAAGATTGAAGCTTTGAGTGATTTGTATATTTCATCAAAAGAGGATACTATTCTTAGGACACAGTTTGAAGTAATGGGAAAGGGGCGAGGTAAAGGAGTAATGGCGGCAATTGATATTGCATCTAGTGACGAATGGGCAAGCAAGATTGGCTGGTATGAAGTCAAGATTAATGAGAAAATGCATTCTTATTCTCTCCTATCAGATGCACACAAGGCATATGATGCTCATGTTGTGCGCACCAAAGGTATGCAGACCAAGAAGTCGGATCTAAACAATCCCGATGACTATCACTGGCTATTTGTCAAGTCACTGCCAGCTAAGAGTATTAAGAGAGAAGTCAAACAAGAAGAAGAAGAGACGGATGATGAGAATTTTTCAGGTGGGGAAGATATAATGATTAAGAAAGAACTCAAAAAGGAAGAGGAAGATACGGACGACGACTCTCATTTCTCAAAGGCAGATCAAGAAAGTGAAGCCAAGCATCCAAGTAAAAGAAGAAAGTCTTCTGATGATAGAGATTTGAGCAGTAACGATGAGGTTCAGCTACTATCTGTTGCGGATAGATTCACGAAAGAATCATTTATGACCCAACCAATCTTTCATTTAAATGCATTTCTTAGTAGTAGCAAGAAGAGGAATGAAGGCTTTGGCTTGTTTATTAAATTGGGAGTGGCTACACCCTGTTATGAAATCGTTTTACCTAAAATTATTCAACAACTGGGCACCTTAACACAGAGTCAAGTCAGACAGGCGCTGATTGAAGATGAGTTCTGGCTAGATTGGGAAGATGATGAGAAAAAACGAAACGGCGGTGCAAGCCAAATAGCAATGTGGCTAAAGGAGGCTACAACCGGAAGCTTTGTCATAATGCGTCACGAATATAAAAATTGTCCACATACACCGGCAAGGTTAAAACCTGACGGTAAATATATGGGCCCGATTTATGTCATCGGCATGGTCACAAAGGTAGTCACACCCTGGTCTAATGAGGAAACTAGAATTTCCAACCGTCTTGGTGCATCTGAACGTGTAAGTAATCTGTGTTTGGTAGATTGGAAATGGTTGGGCAGAAAAGATACACTCAAGAAGGAGACGCGGGACGTGCTTGTTGCTGTATGCCAATCGACTGTCACTCGTATGTGTATTGAGCGTAGTGAACCATACAAAAACGGAGGGACGCCCGAGAGCGTGCGTGAGGATCTTTGGAATAACGCAGTTGAAATGATTCGACCCCATGAATTCAACGATGCTTCAAAGCTATCTTGGTGACTGTCTTTTCAAGTACTATATGAGTTTGACCTTAACAAACTTATGCACTTTGATATTATAAACTAAGGATTTGCCTCATCTTATAATATTATATGTAGAATCATCTTACCTCGATATCATCCTGATTACTTTACCTTTCTTTTCTTCGTGGCATTTCCCTTTGCTCCGCCTGTACTAGCTGCTCTTTTCTTTCCAATCTTCTTAGTACCATCTTCTTCATCATCCTTTCCCTTCTTCTTTTTATTTACATTAATCTCTTGATACATATATGATTCATCCATATCACCTTTTACAACAGCATCCAATTTAGCCATGACATCAGTTTTGGTATTGGTATCAAGTGTTACAAATTCATCTGTGATTGCTTCGACTTTTAACTTTCCATCTCTGTTCAGTGCTACAATCATTGCTGTGGGCCCTGGTCGAATGACTCCTCGATATTGATATCCCTTTAGATCGAGTATGACTATGTATATTTATGTACGATACGGTAGTTAGATATGACATCTCATAAAGAAACTATAAAAATACTGAAGTAACAAAGACTCACCTCCATCGGAATCAGACTCAAACCTACCAATAGCACCACTCTGTCCATGAAAGTCTAAATGATGCGAAGTCTTTTCATCATTATTCTCATTAACTTGAACTAGCATTGTGCATTCATTTTTACCCGTACCCTGATGTTTATTTAGTAGAGCATGTGGAATGATAACTTCAATACCTTCATTACTTTGTGTTGCATCTGTTGTGTTGTTGCTTTTTGCTTTAGGCTTGGCAGCGCTAGCACTACTAGCTGCGGCAGATATCTTTTTATCGCCATCATCACTGTCATCAAGAGTTAGTAGAACTTTCTTACGAGGTGGACTCTTTTTGGTTTGAGGTTTGATCGGTGCAGGAGACTTCTTCTTGGGTGCACTTGTTTTCTTTGCAGATGACTTTGGTGGTGGTGCCGTCTTCTTTTTCTTTGCAGGCATTTTCTTATCATTATCATCACTATCAATTATTTCAACATCACTATCATCCGAATCTTCACTATTATCGTTATATTCCTCCTCACTACTTGAATCTTTATAAACTGGTGCCTTGGAAGAAGATCGTCTTGATCTACTCTTAGATTTAGATTGGTATCCTCCTGATATCAAAGCATCAAAGGACGACTCATCATCGTCATCCTGGTATATTTGATCATCACTATCACTACTCATAATGGTATTATATATTATACTATTGGCGTAATTGTATTGCAATGGAAGTCGGTATCTATGATAAGTAATAATACGAATATGATGAAGTGATTTTGCCCTCTTTGCCCAAGTTTTTTTTTATGAGAGTGCAAATGACATAAGAATTTATCATATTTATACTGCTAATTAAATCCACAGTATTATGGCGGCTTTACTGCCGACCGAATTAAAGATGAAAGTTGTATCGGCTTTATTACCAGGTTTGAAATAATTATATCTTATGATGGTGGTACTTCCGCGACGGATTGCAATTGGGATGGGAGTCTTTTAGTATTAATTGGAACAATAAATTTTTGTTATTAGTACCTAGCTAGTTAGTTTTGTTGTACCTATCGTAGTAGGTAAGTGGTATAATTCAATGGAAAGATCGATTCGTATACCGCCAGTGTAGTCACTTGAGCAGTTTGTATTGCTCTTTCTAATGTTGGTACTCAGATATCCGAAGTCTTGATATTTATCACACAATTCAAGTTGCAAGTCGGTGCATCAAAATTAACATGAGCTCAGAAGAATCAGATTGTCCAATATGTCTCCTACCACTCCTACCATATGATAATACCCATCGAATACAATGTTCATCACAACATTGCAATTTCAATTGCTGTCTCGATTGTCTTCAGCGTATGATTCAAGCAACAAAGGATGAATCAACCGAAGCAAGTGATGGCAATACATTTAAAGTATTTCTGCACTGTCCCAATTGCAGATCAAATTTAGGCCCAAGCATTCGAGATACTATACTGCTAAGAAAAGTTGATAAGAGACTTAAGGATACAAATAATAATGAGATTGTAGATGAAACAAAGTTACCAGCAAGTGAATTAAGATTTCAAACGGCATTAAAGGATGATGTGGATATATCAAATGCAATTGAGGAAGCAAAGCAAAGAGAAGATGAGTTCTTCGGTAGGGATAAAAGTCTTGACTTTTATCTTGGTAAAAGTGCTAGTATATCTGCTGAAAGTATGAGACAAGAGTCTGTGTGGTCATTTGATGATGAAGAAGGGGTTGAAATTTCAATCGATAATGGTCCACACAAGTCATTTGTATTTCGTCATCATAGTCAAATAGATTTGAGTACATCAACAATAGATGAGGATGAAGTTAACTTGGAAGATGTACCGGCAGATTTAACACTCCTCTCTGGTTTAGATGGCTTCATGACGGAGCAAGAAAAGCAGTTCGTCACTTCACAGTTCATATCGGGAGATTCAAACAAATTGGCAGTAGCCACTGAAATAATGCACTATGTTAGCCTAACAGCGAAGCAAGGTATTAAGCCAAGCATGAAGCGTAAGAAGAGTATGCTAATTCGTCAACCAACAGCACAAAGAAGTGTATTGGCAAGCATTTCCGAATTGATCAAAGAAGGAAATGAGGCGCGTAAGATTGAAGCTGAAAAAGAAGGAAGGAACACCGTAGGTGTGGTGGCATCTCAGTTGAAGACAATTGCCGGAGGGAAGAGAAACAAAAAACAGCTCGTTGATATCGAAATGAAACAACAAATGCAGTACATGAAATCACACCCACTGCCGCTAAGGATGCCAAAGTATGTAGAAGTTGTGTCAAGTACAGCGAAAGACTTCTCATGCACCTTTGTAGATGATACTTGGAACGGCACCGTACTTGATGCCTATTCCAAGATTACAGTCAGGAGTAGTCTGTTAAGTAGTAAGGTCACCATCTCAAAACAACATGCTGAAAGCAGCGGTATACGACGAGTGATCGATGCCGGATCATCTGACAATTCTAAAACAAAGGGCAAGGGATATATTGACATTGAAAGACCTCGTGTGATAATCGCATCAATCAATAAAGAAATGGGAAGACAAGGTGTTGTGAAAGGGGATGTCGTCTCTCATTTCAATGGAGAAGAATTCAAAGGTACTGCGGCTGAATTGAAAGAATTGATTGATACTAGTCGATATGAAGGTGAACTGCTAACATTTGCCTTGAATGCAGATGCAGCTGTGGCCGAGGCATTAAGGAGAAGATCATTGATATCAGATTGAGTTTATGAGTCGGGCGATGTGATTGTTATCTTAAGAGGAGACACAATGTAATATGAGTATTTACTTGCTGTTACTATATGAAAATCTCACGTTGATGTATCATCCTTTGAAGTCGATTGCGCTCTCTTTTTGTTTCTATACTGACTCACGCCCTTCATTGCTCCTTCTTGTGGAGTGTATGGTTGAAAGTCCTTCTTCTTTGAAACCCACTTACTATTCCCAATGTTACCTACTGTTGAACTTCTCTTGATATCTCCACTTGCTAAGTACTCTCCCCGGCCTGGAACTGTTCCTCTTCCATCTGGATGACCGAGAGATGCAATTCCCCATGACTTTCTCTTTATTGATTCAGCAGGCTTCAATGGTCTTTTCTTAGATACGCCCGCCACATCAGTACGCTCTTGTGCAATTATATCTGAATTACGCCAAATCTGAAATGACCATTCTTCCCAAATATCAGTTCTATGCATGCCTGCATTACTTTTATTGTTCATGAGCTTATCATAGGCTTCCTTTACTATTCTAAATTGATCTAATGCAATCGATGGTTCTAACTTTGAAACATCGGGATGCAGCTCACGAGCTAATCGTCTATAGGCATCTTTAATCTCTGTTGCTGTTGCTCCCCACTGCAATCCAAGAGCTGCAAAAGGGTCACTCTTTTTCATTTGATCTGTATTTGTAAAGTAACATCGAACATTATTATTTTGTGATGGTGTTGTTAATGTACATGGTACCTTATTGCTGCATATAATATGTTCACAAAATTGTGTTGTATATGAAATCATCTGTTTTCTCGAACAACGCCGAGTAATTCCTCGAATGATCACCATACGAAAGGTTAATCTACCGACAACTTCTAATCCAATCCACTAAATAAAAGTAGATGCTACTGGTCTATGGTTTCTGCCGTGCCATGTTTGTTTATTTCTTCTTTATCATAAATGCTACCTACCGTCATCATAATTTCTTGGGCGATTAGGCGATTCTTTAGTTGGTTGGGGGTCTACGTATCGACCTTTACTATGAGAGTTTAAAAGTTGATGAAGTCTATGTTTACCCATACAAAGCGGTGGCATGGTATGCGATGATATCCAAAGAGAGTTAGTAAATAGAGGTTTTGATCTGTGTCATCCAATACATACATCTTGGTATAACAATTTGATAATAAGTGAAGGCCTTGTAGAAAGTGGAACACTCAAATTATTACCAGAACCATTATCATTTGACGATGGAGAAGGAAGAATATATAATGCTCTGTTGATTGGGAATACGAAAAGTATATGGCCAGTATTTCTCAATTGGTTATCAACACAAGTGGATGAACAGAAGAAAGATGGTAGTATTATATCAGATGAACAAGCTTTGGCACAAATTGCAAGTCCGTTTGATACTTTTGCGCAATCATCCATTACGGATACAATCAAACAATGTTGTAGTAAAGAACAATCCGATATTAGTTCATATCAGCTGTTTTGGTCGAATGGTAAAAGTCAAAAGGTAGATGTTGACACAGGTGATGACTCTACAAATACAACTGATTCTGTAAGTGTTGAGGATAAGAGTAATCACTGTTTCAACGATGCATCAGATTCGTTTTTGGTATCGATGCAAAGAGTTGCGACTACTACAGGAGAATATTGGCATGACGATGATGCTACAAAACTTTGTGTACATCCAGAGTATGGTACATGGACGGCATTTAGAGTAGTTGTAGTTTTTCAAACAAAGAGTACTTGTGGAGTTGCTGATATACCTCCTACTCCACCTCCGTGTCCTTGTCCAGTATCAGAAGAGGAAAGCAAAGCAGCCAAGAAAGTCTTCGACTATGCTTTACAAATGAGCTCATCAAATGATATAGGTTATGCAGCAACATTAAACAAATCGTGGGCTGAAATTGCAGAGTACTTTGAAACAATAAGTAGCGGCAGTGAGTGGAGTAAGGTCGATGAGACGTTGAAGCCGTGGATACAGCTACGAGATTGTATCACTGTCGGCAGAGAGAAGTGGAAATATACCGATGCCCAGTTGCTGTATCATTACACAAGAGATGCCGAGATATTACTTGACGAACTGAAGAGAATAGGAGATTAATTAATAAATCAAGGCCGATTAAGAGAGCTACTAGAGTCAATCTCAAAATAAGTTCATATTAATCCAGTAGTTATGATAGCAGAAACATTGTTTTGATTTACCAGACATTATTTTATCCTCCACCAAATAGAAGAAGAGAAAGGGGCCTCCGGATTGGCACTACCAGCATGCGAGGTACCTAAAGCACAGCTGCCAACAAACAACTTAGTTTTGGTTGTTTCCTCCGCGAAGACGAAGAACCAAGTGGAGTGTAGATTCCTTTTGGATGTTGTAATCGGAGAGAGTACGGCCATCTTCCAACTGCTTTCCGGCAAAGATAAGACGCTGTTGATCAGGAGGAATACCTTCCTTGTCCTGAATCTTGGTCTTAACGTTGTCAATGGTATCGGAAGGCTCAACGTCAAGAGTGATGGTCTTTCCTGTCAAAGTCTTAACGAAGATTTGCATACCACCACGAAGACGAAGGACCAAATGGAGTGTAGATTCCTTTTGGATGTTGTAATCGGAGAGAGTACGGCCATCTTCCAACTGCTTTCCGGCAAAGATAAGACGCTGTTGATCAGGAGGAATACCTTCCTTGTCCTGAATCTTGGTCTTAACGTTGTCAATGGTATCGGAAGGCTCAACGTCAAGAGTAATGGTTTTACCCGTAAGAGTCTTAACGAAGATTTGCATACCACCACGAAGACGAAGGACCAAATGGAGAGTAGATTCCTTTTGGATGTTGTAATCACTCAAAGTACGGCCGTCCTCAAGTTGCTTACCGGCGAAGATAAGACGCTGTTGATCAGGAGGAATACCTTCCTTGTCCTGGATCTTGGTCTTAACGTTGTCAATGGTATCGGAGGGTTCGACATCAAGGGTGATAGTCTTACCGGTGAGTGTTTTTACGAAAATCTGTGGTGTGAATTAATTGGGAATAATTGTGAGTACATTTATCGGATATGAATAAAACAATATCACATCGAAATTTATCCACATATCGTCCGCATCCGTAATAAAAGAGGGCGGGGTATTTATTAATCCAATAGCACCATGCACTGATAAATAAATAAATAGAGAGGCCCTCAACTGCATGAACCGACCAAGGTATACCATCCTTAAATATATACGCCACCTGCTTCCCAATCCACCCCCACTAACCAAACCCCTCCAATTAATTAATCCAACCAAATAAATTGGAAGTATTTAATCCACGGCGGAGGGTTTCACAGTATAATTCTCAAACGTGTCAAATTGCCACCAAAGTCGAGAATTGTCCACGGCCACCTTATCATCTATCCAATACTCCCCACCCTCTCTAAAAATAACCAACATATTACCCATATTAATACACCCTCTCCAAATAATTACAACCGATTCCACTTAATCCAACAATACATATAATAAACACATTGTCCACGGTTGGGCTGTTTTGTGGTTGAACAATCCCACTTCGTTATTTTTTATTACAACGCCGATGAAATAAAACCACCGCCGCACGCGCCACCCTCACAAATAAAATAACAACACATATATTACGCCCTATCCATCCCATAAACACTCACCTGCATGTTTTGTTTGTAGTACCTAGTTGCTAACTTTGTTCTGTTGTTGATCTTTTTGGTCGTGTCCGGGGGCGAGATTATTTTTTACTTGGGAGTCTTTGTTGAATCCTAGGCATACTCGAAGGTTGACCCTTGCTATATCAAGAAGGATATGAGGGTAATACATTCAAGATATACTGCTCCATACTTAGACAATATTATAGGAGAGAGGAGCCGAATGCAGTATGATATCTTAAACCTTCTTTACTTCTAGTATCTAATCTTCGTCTTCATCATGGTATGCGTCTATATCATAATTCTCATCTTCACCATCAACTAATCCACTACCTAATGGTGGTTCATACACATCTACTAGCTCCTGACAGTACTCCAATGCCTCCTCACAATCATCCTGTTCTGGCATGATACCAGACATTACATCTCGAGACAAGTATCCCCTGTTACTTCGAGAGTGTAACGAGTCGATAAATCCGGTAGAGATTGAGTTGATCCTAGGATATGATCGTGTAGAGTTGCCAAGCACCGAGAGTACCGATGTATGTGAGGCAATATCCCTCGGTGATAGCTTCTGCGGTGGTTGCTGCGTTGTTTGAGTCGATACATTACCTTCTCTTTCTGCCGCTACAGTTGACAATCTTCTATCTGCAAAGATTGTTCGCCAATACGAGCCAACTTCAGTCAAATCTGATACAGAATCCCTTACAACAGATCCCAGGCTTACTTCTGGCCTGTACCTTACACCCATACTTTCCATCATTGGACGGAGGAATGCCGAAGTGTCTCCTACTTTCTCAGACGTCGCCGGCCGTAACGATGTAGACAGTGCAAAGTGATGATGATTTGCTCTTCTTCCAAATGGTGTAGAATTACCAGAAAGTGATGACAACAATCCTCCTCCGCCTAGCGTAGACACATCTTCCATCCAATCACCTGGCTCGCTTTGTCTTGAGGATGATCTGTTTCGTGATGATCGATATTGTTGTCGTTCTTGTTCCATTCTCATTCGCTCTACACTCGTTCCTCTCATGATGCGCTTTTGCAATTCTCCCATGACATTTGTGCCGCCACCAACAAGTCCAGATGATGTCAACGAAGCTAGCATACTAGGTGATACTTGGCCTCCACTGGCAAGTAGTGATGCCACATCTACCCCACCGCCCCCACTCATGTCGCTGCCACCACCACCACTAGTCGATGGAAATGATATAGGACGAAGTAATGCATCCAACTCGAGAATCGACCGTCTTCTATCTGACGACGGACGTGCACAAGCCAAGAACTCATGATAAGTCAACGCTGGTGCCGAGGCATATGGCTCGTTATCACAGTCTTCATACCCATTGCCGCTTGAACCTTGATAAAAGCCCGATTGAATTCCAATACGACTACGACGTCCACTACTGTGACTTGACGATGATGGAGGTTGACGGTGATGTAGACGGTAGAAAAGCGTCGATGTTTCCAAAGCAAGTGCAACAGCTGCACTGCCTTCAAAGAGCATACGATTGGATGATGTAGGTGTACTATTAGTACCACGAAGAGCAGTGTATGCACCTTCAATCGATACTGGTAAGAAAGCACCAGCGTTAGTAGACAAACCATGTAATGCCAAGCCTGCATTCAAGCGTTGACGAAATCGATGTACTTGGTTTCCCTCTGTGTTGTTTTCCTTTTCATGAATGTTGGACGAGGATATAGGGTCAATCATGACAACCCAACGACCAGCAGATCTACATTCCTCTGATAATTCCTCTAAAAGTGACGTGGCCAGTCCAGCATGAAAGCCTCCTCCAGCCATGATATTAGATAGTTGTTTAGCATGCTTATTCGTACCACCATTACTACTTGGGTCTGTATTATTTGAAAAACCATTACTATTTCCTTCACCGCCATCCACAAAGATGTTAAAACCTTTGACTACATCACAACCCTCAAGTACCTTGCGTAATGACTCCGAAAGTACATGTTCACGCCATGAGTGTGTTATCCCATTAGAGCTATTTCCTCCGGTTGTCCCAGATGATGTAGGGTTATATCCCATATTAAAGGATGTTGACCACAATGAGTTGGGATCTGAGTTGCTGTTTGTGGTTGCAGTATCAAATGGAAGGGGTACTTGATACTTGGAAGGAGATGGCTTCGGTGGCATCCAATAATCATACCATTGAATATCTCTTTCTGTTGTTGTATTGTGTGTTGCTTTATCAGTATTTTCTGATGTCTCACTTTTTGAATTGTTGTTCACTTCATTTGAACCCATTGACGATGATGGACGATGCGTATCATGTGCACTCGTATCACCATAGAATGTCTCCTCCCATGCATCTTCCATACAAGTATTCCAATTCTTTCTATCCTCGCTTTGTTGTCGATCCATCTTTTCCAATTGACGTCGTTTCTCTTCTTGGATACGTTCATCATTTTGACCATAGCAATAATCATCTTCTTCCTCTTCCTCTTCTTCATCATCCCATTGTACATGTCTACTACTACTGGCAGCAGAGCTACTTACATTATATGACGAATGCGAAGGGAGAGTAGCATTAAATCGAGAGTGTATTGGAGATAATCCCATGATTGATGCAGCGCTTTGAAATTTGTGTAGAGGATCATCTTCATGTTGTTGTTGTATTTGAGGTGGTATCCGAGTGTCATTCTGTTGATTTTGTGAATGTTGCTGATCTCCAAAGATGTTAGCTTGATCTGAAGCATCAAATACTGAAACTGCCCCATTCCAAGCATCACTGCCATTTGCTGTTGCTGACGTTGTAGAGGATACAGTCTGATGCTGATGCTGATTACTCATATAATGATTGCTATTGCATGACACACCACCCCAAGCTGTACCAAATGAGTCTCTTCCGTCTACAATCAATGTTCGTGGTACGTACATGTATCGCGATGATGCTGGGCCACTTCGAGATGAGTTGTAATCCGAATCAACTGGACTAATATCATGTGTGACAGAGGCATCGCATAATGACGATGACACATCATCATCATTGGTATCTCCACCGCTGCCACCAGATTGAGATGTTGTTGCAGCTAAACCTTGTAGATTGAGTAGATGGGATGTAACATGATTGGCCGATGTACCGAGTGATATATGTACTGTATTATTGGATGTCATTTGCCTTTCTGCAATGGCAATCCCTCAGAGGAAATAAAGATTTTTGTATGTCGTGTGAGTTGAATGTAAGATAAATTACCAATCCGGCGGTGCCACCAAACCAACAACAACACGCACTAATTCCCTCTATTAAAAGTTGCAACTACTTCCAAATACCGCGAGAGGAGCTATTCAATATATCAGCAAAGTTCGTCTACTACAAACTAACTCGGCTACTCTCTCAAAACTCGGGTTATGAGCTCAAAATCGATTAGTTCCGTCTGCAACCCACCACCAATTGAATAACTGAAGCGTGCTGTCGACTGTCGATGCCTGCCTAATGCTTATTCAAAGACATCTAGTGACTATAGAGTAAAGTATGAAAACAATGCTTTTTGCCTTTTTCACAACTCGTCTACAAGCTAGTTCAATTTGAGTCGATTGCAATAGCTAGGTATATGAGTTGGGAATATCGTATTGGTTTAATTATTATATCGGTGTTGTTATATACTTGCTGTACATAAGGGAAGCGCCGAGGTCTAGTGCGTCATTCGTTGAAGTAGAATATATTATATAAAGCACATCAATTGGTATGACTACACAACAATCATTTCTCAGCGAGCTCAAGAAGCAGCTTGAAACTGCAGTTCCTTCCACACTATGCATGCTGTTATATAGAATTCCGTGGCTGATCTCTCTTGTATTTGTTGGTAGTATCGGAAGCAAAGAGTTGGCAGCAGCGGCGCTTGCAACAACGTTATGCAATATTACTGGTATGAGTTTATCTGTGGGTTTATCGAGTGCAATAACAACTTTGACAGGACAAGCTAGAGGCGAAATGATTGCAAGAGGAAAGGAGAAGATAGATGTTTCACCTTCACTAAATAATGAAACAACGCCACTGATACAAAACACATCACAGAATGATGATACATCGCCACTACTTCCATTGGTGTATCTATATCGTGGCATCTTCATACAATTAGCATTTGTTTTACCTGTTGGATGTTATTGGATATATGGTATCAAACCTCTACTTTTATTACTTGGTCAAGGAGAAGACATATCGACCATGACTGAACAATATCTACGCCTGTTAACGCCTGGTCTTTGGGGATACAGTATCAATTGGACGCTTACATCATGGTTGCAAGTAATAGAGCTTGCTCATATACCAGCCTATGCTGCTTTATTCGGTGATCTTCTTCATATTCCAATGAATCTATTCTTCATTCATGCAATGAAATGGGGATACTTGGGAGTTGGTGTTGCCACTTCCATCTTCCAAGTAGTGCAACCAATTGTAATGTTTGCATATCTGAAAGGAACAAAGCATGGTCATGCAACATTACTAGATCATGTAGGTGCAAAAAGTATTGGTAGAACTTCTCTATCCTTTTGGTGTGAAGCCAAGATGGCAATCTCATCTATAGTTGGAGTATTTCAATATCTAATGTTAGCTTTACCTGGGATCCTAGCTATTAGTGAGTGGTGGGCATCAGAGTTGTGTATCTTTTACGCTGGTAGGTTGACCCCTGACCATGATATTGCTCTCGGTGCTATGACCATATATCAATCAATTAATTCTTCATGTTTCATGTTCCCTGTTGGAATATCTGTATCTGGTACTTCTCGAGTAGGGCATCATCTGGGTTCGGGTAATGTCAAAGCTGCTAGATTATCTGGATTAGTTTGCATCGTTGGTACTGGGTTGTTTAGCATATCACTTGGTTCAATGTTATATCTTACTCCGCATAAATACTTTCCATCACTGTTCACCAGTGATGTCAAGCTTATTGAAATGACGAGTAAGGTTATACCTCTCCTGTCAATATATGTTATAGCAGACGGGTTACAAATGTCCATGAATGCAATTATCAAAGGATGTGGAAGACAACTCATATTGATACCAATAGTGATTGTATCGTATTGGTTGATTGCTGTTCCACTTTCATATCACTTGGCGTTTGTAAGATCAGGTGGGACTACTGATTGTGGTGAGCAAGCATCATTCTGCAGTGTAGTTGGATTGGTAGGAGGCTTGACAATGGGGACTTGGATGCACTTCATTCTACTAGCAATCTACTGCTCATATATGATTGACTGGCAATCAGAAGCTGACTTGGCTACTGAGCGGCTGAGTCTAGAAAAGAGAACAGAGTACAATGAAGAAGTCCGTGATGATGTTAGCTTATCAGATGTAGTACCAGTTAAAGCTTTAGACATATAACAGAAAGTACAGGCAGTGGCAGAAGAATTTGGAGTCGACCAAGATTGGGTAATGACCGTCCAAGAGAGTAAGGGTCTGGAGTTTGATGATGTTCTCTTGTACAACTTCTTCTCCGACTCCCCAGCCGGTGATTTGTGGCGTGCAACATCTGAGGATGACACTTGATCTTCTTCAGTTTTAGTGACTGAACGGCCCCGGAGGCCGGAGACTCTCATGAGGAAGGATACCAAAGGATACCACATCAATAACATGCATCATTGATTGCAAATGCAATTCTAAACAACATCAACTCGCTCTTGTTTGTGGTGATGTCAAGAAGTGTTATTGTAGTCTTATAATATTGCAATAAGGTCTAAATATACTCAACATATCTTAATAAAGTTAGATATGGTAGCACAGGATATACGAAACAATAACAAAAATGAGGAGATGTCAACTATCGAGTTATCCAATGAAGTACAAGATTCTATACTCGTGGCATATAGAAGTATTGGTTTGGGAACGTTTGGTATGGTCATGAGATATGTTGGCATGCCATTGGAGAAGATTGCTCTATTCATGAACTCATCACAAGTAACGGGCTCAAATCAATTTGCTAAAAGTATCAAGCTTACATTCCAAGAAGGAGCATTGACACCATATCGCGTCGTTGGTCCTGCTTCTTTAGTAGCTTGGTTTATGCAGTATAGTGTTATGGGATTAGCGTTTCAGTTCTTTGACCAAGCATTAAGTAGATCGATGGGGGTAAAACCTGTTTGGTATGGGGACGAATTGATGTTACCTCCGCCAAGTAAAAATGAAACATCATCTAATGCTACAGATGCAACATATCAAACCAAAATGATAGCAAAGACTATATTAGCTCCAGTATTAGCTGGATCGTTGGAATCTTTAGTTGCAAATAGAGCAGAGGTACAAAGGTATGTGTATTTCTTATACTGTCTGGTATTGTTGCAATGAAGTGACACAAGATAATGTGACACATGATATGCTCAAATCTATATGTATCTATATCACGATATGCTCAAACCTCATACTTCATCTTTTGGTGTCTTATGATATCAATATGCTCAAATCTCAAACCAATTCCAATACATGTTAGATACTTTGGGGTTTCGAAGTTTGCTTCAATTGAAGCCAAACTGGGTTGGAATCCAGTCAGTCGGCTCTTTGCTCCAGCTTATGGAGCTAATGCGATGAGGAATGTAATCATGTGCAATACTTCCTTCATTATTACACCAATCACATACAAACTATATTATCCACAAGAGAAGAAGAGCAACTCATCTCTTTTCTGGTATGGCATGGGTATGAACTTTGCAGGAAATGCTGTGGCAATTACACAACAGGCACTTTGGGGAAGAGGATTAGACTATGCAGCGGTCAATGGAGGCAGGAACATTAGTTACATTGAAGTGATTAAATCGTCATTACAAACTGATGGCCGCTCTGCCTTTTTCACCCTCCCCAAGTGGTCGTCTAGAATATTGATGAATGCTCCAGTTCAGGGTTCCTTACCGTGGTTTTACAATAATGTCTTGCCATTGGGGGAGAGTAATGTGGTTGGATTTAGTAAACGAGTTTTGACACCACCAACACCATCATCTTCTTCCTCTTCTAACGATTATCAGCCAGGGAGTAGTAACAACCATTCACGAGCCATATGTGAGACTAGATGAAAGTGGGTAGATAGTTAAACTGCATAAACATACTTAAACATGTTATCTTAAACGAGTATGTACAAACAATCCTATTTTTACCTATTGAAGCTATAAGTCTGGGGTAGGCATTTGATAGCTGTGTGTAGCTCGTTGTGCAACGATGACACTAACCGCAGAAAGAGCAACAACAATCGATGTAACTACAGCTATCTCGACGAGCACTCTCCAACCGACCCACTGTCTTTCATTATACTTGTGCTTATGTCCAGTATTGAAGTGTAGCGGAACGACATTAACTCGTCTAAATCCTGATGTGTTAACACGATGCTCATGTTCAAGACGGAAGAAAGACCAAATAGTTCTTCTAAATAGCTCAACTGTCATTGATATTGCTGATAGGTATGCAGGCAATTCAAACTTGGCACCAGATTGAGGTGGCAAGAGTGTGAGCATCCACATAAATCTCAAGACCAAATCAGCTGCAATTACGAGATAGTAGTAAGATTTCTTTGGAAACATTAGCCTTGGTCCTAAGAATCCATACTCTCGCCGTCCTAGCCCCCAGTCCATGTAAACATCCCAACAGAAGCTGTAAAGTGATGTGATGATGAACAGCCCCATCCAGAAAAACTGAAAGAAGTTTGACCTGTATCTACCAATAACTATATCGGAATCGTATGATGTGGAATCATCTGTCATGGAAATAGTCTGCTCATCATGGCCACTATGCATTAGGTATAACGGGTGAAAAGCTCCAAATAAAGTCACTGATTGAGACATGGCATACTTGAGAGCATTTGGTAGATTTGGCACTCGTTTACCTGTGTCTAGATATCGCCGCAGACATTGATTAAACCTCAACCACAGCGGGAAAAGACATATTAAAGGAATTGCCACATTCTTATACCAGAAAGCAGAAGACCATGAATGGATATGATCGCTTTTCTCATGTTCTGTTTCTGGCAATAAGAAATCTCCAGATACCAAGAAGCAAATGGACCACAATATATCTTGAAAGAGCTTGACCATACTTGAAGTTGCAGAACATAAGAAGCAATGTTAAGTTCGTTGTTCAAACAATGAAATCAAGCATATATTGTGCTTACCTGGTAAAGACATCGCCGACATACGTCAAGAAGAATGTAGGTGACACAAAAGGTGCCAAGAAGACTTGTCTGATTGCCACCCACAATGGTTTTCTCATCTTCCAAGGAAAGATTAGACACTTGCAAGTATATATGATAAGAAAGGTTGGATACAATCTCGGTGGTATCCACAATGGCATATCACCAACATCAGCCTTGTAATACATCAACATACATACAAGGAAGACTAGTGTTTCGTCCACTGCATCATTGAAAATATCAACTGGTGTATCGACATTCCTCGGGTCAAAGTCGAAGAGATAAATGTAGTTGATTCGAAATCTTGACCATACATAGACCGCCATACCCCAGAACCAATGCCATGCTAATAATCCAAAACATGCTCTGAATACTGGAAAAGCAGATCTACCTCCTATTGATACCTCGCCATGAGCAAATTGTCCCCAAACGCAATCCCAAGCTATCCACATGGCTAGGATACTACACATTCCTAGTCTATATCCAAGTCTTAACTGAGTCCA
>Ga0075437_14754_pt1 | contig 17708 bp, 21 predicted proteins | sample MintriMetagenome_FD_74266 | JGI IMG/M metagenome (GOLD analysis project Ga0075437, IMG submission 74266) | Marine eukaryotic communities from Monterey Bay, USA to study complex ecological interactions - Minidiscus trioculatus and... | ecosystem: Environmental > Aquatic > Marine > Unclassified...
CGTCCTCATCTACATCTATATTTGTATCAACATTGTCGATGGGGCGTTCTTTACAACCCCATCCCCACCGCCGCTATTATTGAGACCTAATTTACTGGCTGCCGCTTCAGCCTGTTCCTTTTGGGCCTTCTTTTGCGCTTTATTTGCCACATATTTTCTCTGCCTCAAACGCCCCTTTTCTCGTATATCATCTAACTCTTTATCACTTAAAGTTTTCTTTTTATGCTTTTGATAATATCTTGCTGACTTTTCTCTATTTTTCCTCTTCCTTTTCTCTTCCGTTGCCTCCGGAGTATTTGTCTCTGAGATATCACTACAACCAGCCATGGATACATCACTCATCTCGGCATTACATAGATTATCATGATAGAATCACCAGTTGACCTTTGACACCTTATCTTTCTTTGTACGTCTGATAATCTAAACTCACCTAAGTTCAAGTTGATAAAACTCTACTTAAGGTTTAGGTAAGAATTATTTTTAGATAGGTGTCCGCATTTTACCTCATACCCCTTTTGGTGTAGTTACAAGGTTTCCCGATTTTTTTTGCGCTCGGGGGCCCTACCCCTCGCTAAATGGTTTGTGTCGCCTCAAAACAGTGGGGGTGCAGGCAAATTCAACAAGTGTAATTTTTCTCATTTTTTTCAATTATTCGTACGATATTTTGTTTGTTGTATGTTGTGCCGGAAACGATGGCGTGTTCAATTGTAGGTATATAGGCATTGACATCGTTATTCTAATATTATCTGTTTGATATCGGTTTTGATAGGTAAGTGAAAAGAGAAGCTCCAGGTCTATTAATAATTATCTATAATTTGTTGATGTGTATTATCCTGTATTATCTTTAGTATTTAGTATTATCTCACCATGCGCTAACTATACTATACTCTATTCGAATGTAGATTGATCGTCATAGTTACAGTTAGAGTAATATATATGAATATTAAAATATCGTTATTATTAGTATGAGCGGTGGCGGCGATATCGATATGTTATCATGTGCCAACTGCGGCAAGGGTGAAGAGGAAAGTAACAAACTGAAGAAATGTGGTGCTTGTTTATCAGTAAAATACTGCAGTGCTGCATGTCAGAAGGCTCATCGTCCACATCATAAAAAGGCATGTAAAAAACGAGCGTCTGAATTGCATGATGAAAAGTTATTCAAGGAGCTTGAGCGTGAAGAGTGTCCAATATGCATGCTACCTTTATCGGGAAGAGAAATGTCAGAAAGTTTCATGACACATGTTGTGGAAAAACTATATGTAATGGTTGTATTTATACAATGAAGATGAGTGAAGGAAATACAATGTGTGCATTTTGTAGGACACCGTTGGCAAGTAATCACAAGGAAAACAACAAAAGGATAAAGAAGCTATTGAAAAATGGTAATGCTGAGGCATTTTATACGCTTGGAGGGTATTATGCCCGGGGATTATGTGGCTTGACACAAGATGTTTCAAAGGCAAATGAGTTACATCAAAAGGCAGGGGAGCTTGGATGTGCTAATGCGTATTACAACTTGGGCCAAGCATATAGAGAGGGAATAGGAGTTAATATTGATATGAAGAAGGCTAAACACTACTATGAGCTTGCAGCTATAAACGGGGAGGTCGATGCTAGGCATAATCTTGGGAGCATGGAGTACGAAGCAGGTAACTATCACCGAGCAATGAAGCACCATCTAATCGCAGCAAGAGCCGGAGATAATTTGTCTCTGAACAACGTGAAGGATTATTTTATGAAAGGGTTAATTACGAAAGATGAGTATGCAAATACTCTACGTGCATATCAAAAGAGTCTCGACGAAATGAAGAGCGATGCCAGGGATAAAGCTGAATTAGCACCGGATATGTTTAGGTGAAAGAGCTAGTATTTACGAGAGTAAGTGACAGTTGTTGTGGCCGAGTTGTACGAAGAAGCTCTATTTAAAGAACATCCGCCCAACGAGGAGTGTCCAATCTGCTTCTTAACATTGCCATGTACTAGTCAAACAATATTCAAATCATGCTGCGGGAAGACTATCTGTAATGGTTGTATTTATGCTATGATGGTTAGTGAAGGAGGAGGATATTTATGTCCATTCTGCAGGATGCCGCCACTGCCACCGAATTCAGATGAAGAGAAAAGGAAGAGGAAAAATAGAGAAAAGTCAGCAAGATATTATCAAAAGCATAAAAAGAAAACTAGTGACTACAGTGATAAAGAGTTAGACAATAGACGAGAAAAGGGGCGTTTGCGGCAGAGAAAATATGAGGCAAAGAGGAAGGCCCAAAAGCAACAGGCTGAAGCGGCAGCCAGTAAATTAGGTCTCAATAATAGCGGCGGTGGTGATGGTGTTATAAAGAATGGTCAATGGGATGTTGATACAAATATAGATGTAGATGAGGACGCGGGTTAGGTTCCGGCGGTGTTGTTGATATTGAAGGCAATAATAATGAGTATACTGCGGACGGATTGGTTGAAATTAATGATGATGTTGTCATAGATGATGAGATGACAACGAGATGATTGCGACACAACATATGATATATGAGAAGTTAGTACTAGTCAAGACATAATTGGATGGTTAGGATGCATGGTGCTCGCCACCATGCATCCGCCGCGCCCCAATTGCGCGGCATATTCAATATATAATAAGTTGTTTTTATGTTCTTGCTCTATTATGCATTGGTTGGGGCGGTGTGCAACACTCAATTTTGTGTCAGATTATGCAACAATGTATATGTTGCAACTGAAATTATTAGTAGTAGATAATAACTTTAAATTACAAACAATAAGTACTTACTACTAGCCGGTGCTCTACTTGTAGGCATCTCAGCAACTCAACACATTAACTTTAGATTGGTTTAATTTATATTAATGCTGATGCCAAGGATAATTTACCATTGACATTGGCATTAATTGGAATTTGGTATAACAACTTTCATGAAACTGAAAGTTTAGCAATCCTTCCGTATGATCAATATATGCATCGTTTTGCTGCCTACTTTCAACAGGGTGACATGGAAAGTAACGGTAAGACTGTTAGTAAGGGAGGAGAGAAAGTCAATGTCCAAACTGGACCAATCATTTGGTAAGTAGTAGTTGTTGCTCGGTTGAATGAGTAGTGTTGTACATGTTCTCTTACAGTTTGTATCTAATATACTACTCGTTATCTAAATTAACAGGGGAGAACCGGGTACTAATGGACAGCATGCCTTCTATCAATTGATTCATCAAGGGACAAAGATCATTCCCTGTGACTTCCTGGCACCAATCGAAACACACAACAATGTCGTGAAAGATCTAGGAGCACCTGTTGATCATCATCCTATTCTATTATCCAACTACTTTGCACAGACGGAGGCAATGGCATTTGGTAAGAACGCTGAGCAAGTTCGTGCGGAGCTGAAGGGAGGTAGTATGTCAGATGAGGCAATCGAGGAGTTGGTACCACACAAAGTATTCGAAGGCAATCGTCCATCAACTAGTTTCCTCTTCCAAAAGTTAACACCTCGTATGCTTGGAATCTTAATTGCAATGTATGAGATGAAGATCTTTACTCAAGCGGCCGTGTGGGACATTAATGCCTTTGATCAGTGGGGAGTTCAATTGGGTAAGGAGTTGGCAAAGAAGATTTACCCCGAGTTGTCTGGAACAGACAAGGTTACAAGTCATGACTCGTCAACAAACGGATTAATCAACTATTACAAGGCCAATAAGAAATAGAGTGTGTGCATGGAATTATAGAGGTATAGATAGTCTTGTGGTGTTGGAAAAGAACGGATAGACAAAGTGCTGGTAGTAACTTAAATAAGTGTTTAAGCGTTACCAACTAGGTTTGCTCAAATCGAGTATTGTCTTACATCAAGACATTCCAAGTCCAAGATAACAATGTGTATTAAGTTGAGAGGATCTAATTCATATCCAAATATACATTCACTAATCATCGTCCACGTATCTTCCTAAAAAACTCACGTACTTGATCCTTTTGTTCATCAGTCTCTGGACTTGAATAATGTACTTCTTCTTCTATACCCTTAACATTACGAACTTGACAGAATGCAGTAGTATATTCCAATGCCGATTCAGCATCTAAATCATCATATAGCAATCCGAGCACACAAGCTAACTTAGCTCTTCCTACACCACCACCGCAATGTATGTAAACTGTTTCATTATTGTTTTTAATCCGATTGGCAATATCATGGACTGCATTTGATAAACTATCTATTGATTTAGCAGTCTCCATACCAATTATTCCATAGTAAAGAAATGTTGGTTTATTTGATGTACTACCTTTTTCATTAGCTGCCGATATCACATGACTGGCATAGGGAGGCAAATCTTTTGGTTGTGATTTATGCACTCCTCCATCAGTATCTAATAGAATTGAGCCTTCTTCTGGCAAACATTCAGCTTGTGCGCAAACAAATGTATTACATCCTGCTACTTGATCCTGCAAAGTTGTTTCAGATGATACACCAAAGCCCGGACGAGCACCTTGCATAAGTTTATTTGGTATTACCCAATGTGCTGTGTTTGTAAAGCCATGAGTATTACGTATATCATCTGTATTGATTGGCAATGTAGGGAGTTTTGGTAGATGAGTAGATTTTGTTATTGTTGACATACTTTTGTGTATTGCAGTAAAATAAGATTGATTGATGATGTGATGATGATGATGATGATGATGATGAGATGATATAAACCGATAATATACTATACTACGAGCCATCTCCAGTAATTGAGAGATATGATGCGGCTTTAATCTTCTCTCATGCATGCTGCATAAAGCCACAACTCCTCCAAAAAACTTTAGTCTTCTGGCGATCGAACGTTAATTAGTCTTCTGTCGATCGAACATAGTTCTCCTTCGAAGTCTCAAATAATCTATTGATATGAATGTTATCTTATGATTATGATTTAGCAAGGGGAACCCAATAGCCAAGAACCCCAGTAGTGATTGGAGACTACTACATAGTACTACCGTTCATTCATTACTCATGTCTCTTTCTCATGTTCAACTAAGATGTCCGTAGTATGCTTCGGCTTTTTCTCTTGAATCACTCTTCATTTCATCTTTTCTCAATTGATGTGCCCGAAGAGTACTTGCATATTCATCTTTTGTAACAATCCCCTTCATGAAACCAACCTTAACACAGTTCAACGATATCTCATCTCCTGCCTTTGCCGCCATGATAAAATGCTTCATTGCTCGATGAAGATTGCCTGAATTCCCCTCCATGCAACCAAGATTATGCCTGGCATGTATATCCCCACCTATAGCTGCCAACTCATAGTAATGTTTAGCTTTCTTCTTGTCTACTTCCACGCTCCTTCCCTCACTAAACGCCTGACCCAGGTTGTAATATGCCTCAGCACATCCAAGCTCTCCTGCCTTGAGATATAATTCATGAGCTTTTGCACAATCTTGCGGTAGACCATACTTTCCACTATCATAACTTGCTGCAAGAAAACTAAAAGCCTCGGCATCACCCTTATCTATCAGTTTCTTCGTCCATTTAATATGTGCTCATCCTTAGAAGTTGCATTAGGTACCCTACAGAATGGACACCGTAAAAACTTTCCTTCACGTATCTGCATCGTATAAACACAACCATCACAGATAGTCTTTCCACAACATGATTGAAATTGTATTTGACTTTCATTTAGTGGAAGAGGTATCAAACAGATCGGACACTCGTCTCGAGGTGGAGGATCGGCAAACAACTTTTCATCAAACAAGTCGGCTGCACGTTTTTTACATGCCTTTTTATGTTGCGGACGATGGGCTTTCTGACATGCAGCACTGCAATAACGAACAGATAGACACGCACTACATTTCTTTAATTTGTTACTGTCCTCTTCGCCCTTGCCACAGTTGGCACATGATAACAAATCGATACTGCCGCCACCACTACCGCTCATACTAATGATAACTATATTTAATATATACTCTCTAATTGTACTATGCGTTGTTGTGATTGTGATGTCGAGAGCGATAGAGTACATGTGGTGAGATAATAAAAAGAAAATACACATCAACAAAAAAATAGTAAATTAATAGACGGAGCTTCTTTTCACTTACCGATCAAAATCGATATCAATAATATGCAGATAATATGAATAATATTATGATTTCAATGCACATATACTATTATACAACTGAATACGCCTACGTTTATGCGTCACCGACCAACTCAACAACTATCTCTATCCTTGATGATCGTACGATATCGTATCTATATGATATCAACAAAACTGAAAAGAAAAATTACACGTGTAGGCATTTCAGCAACTTCGCAATTCATCACTCATCACAAATTTATTTTTTGCTGGCGCAGGCAGGCGGCACCTACGATATTAAACAATAATGAATAACACTACCAATAATACTATCAATAATACATCAGCGGTCAATATCAACTCATCTAATATGTCATCATCAGATAACAATACCACGCGTGTATTACTACGAGTAAAGCGGCGCCGACCAACATCTAAAACAACTTTTCATGACATTGCAAACTCTACCAACAATTTTATTAATCATACCTCTAACTCTAATTCTAATAATATATCAGCAGGTCCAGATCGTATCCAGCTAACATTGCCTTGTATATCATCTTCTACTAATGACGATGAGCATGGTGGTGGTAGAAATAAGAAGCGTCGTAAAATCGAACAATTAGTACAACGATTAGATTCGGCAGTTAGTTTGCATGACAATAATCCCAATTCTAATACGAGTGTCGGAGAATTGCAGCAGAACCTTGATAGTAATAATGCTGCTACAAGTTCTTCATTGGGGCTTAGCGGCAGCAGTGCCAGTGGTGATGATAGTTTGGTACAAACTCCGGCTAGAAGAAATGCTTCTCAAAATATTAATTCATCGTTCAGTAAGATGCCACCGCAGGATAACCCTCCCTTCTCCAATAATTTATCCACCAACAATACCAACAGTACAGAGAATAATGCGGTAGATATGGAAGACAATAATGCGGTAGATAGCAACGATAATAGCATACCGGCACCACCAACCAAACCAAAACGTACCGTAACATTTCGTAAAATTACAAATTTACAAAAACAGTTAGCGTTAGACCCTTGCAATCCCGATGCCGATCTGACGGCGACGGGCACAGAGCGTGGTAAGTTATATATACAAAACAAAGAACGAGAGCGTAGAGAAGAGAGGGATTTGTTAGCATTGAGTAGTAATAGTGCATCTTCTAGTTGGTCAGCATCAAATGAGGATGGTGAAGAAAAGAAGAGTAAATGGTTGCGTATTGTTGATGTTATGCTCAAAGAGGAGAGTGATGGTTCAGATGTTAATAATGCTGGGGATGATAGCAGTATGCGTGGCGGTGAGGGGTCAAATGATATGAGCAGCGGTGATAACAACAAAGAGATACCAAAAGTTATTATTAAAGGAAGTGGACAACGTATAAACCGAATGCGTCCTCGACCAACTGACAATGAAGAGGAAGAGAAGAAGTGTGAAGATGATAATGAAGATGGAACTGGTGCTACTAACAATAGCAGCGGAGGAAGGCAGAAGAAACGACGCAAATTATCAGGCAAATGGGTAGTAGAACAAACGAGGAATGTATTGGAATGTGATTTTACTATGGAAAGTGCTAATACTAGCAGCTTTACGAATCACAATTCCAACAGTATGTGTGGATCAAACAACAACAATAATTCAATGAATAATAATAACAACTCTTCAATGAACAGCAGCAACAATCACGGACTACCTCCCGAAACAATCAAACTAATCGACTATTCATTACAATCTATACAGAATCAAAATACAGGTTCAGTATCACCACATTTGGCATTCTTACTACATGATCCAAGATTAGAAGGCAAGGGTAAATTATTTGTGGATTATCAGCTTGGAAGTAGTGGCGGTGGTGAGGGTAGTGGCGATGGTATGGGTAGTAATGGAAGAGAGAGTGAAAGAGAAGAGGAAACAGAAGGGAAAGGACGTACAATACTACACATGGCAGCACTTTACGGAGACCTTACCAGTATACGTACCCTCCTTACAACCTTCAATGCTAATCCAACAATCCAAGACTCTCAAGGTAATACACCATCCATGTTAGCACGACAAGGATTGAACAGTATGGCATATAGTATATCAAGTCCAGATTCGGTTGCTCGACGAAATAGTTATAATGTTATTGAGGCATTGATTGAGGGTAAGGTACAATCTTGGAAAGATAAGAATCAACAACAGAAAACTAGTATTAGTAGTACAACCACAACGGCACCAGCGACAGAAACTCAACCACCACAACAACTTGATGCACAAACTGTCCAACTACTAAACTACTCTCTATCATCAATACAAAAACAAAATGGTGGATCTATCGTACATTATCTATCATTCCTAAAAAGTGATAATCGATTAGCATACAATACCAATACAGAACGAGCCAAACTCATTGTGAATCATACCTACCTACCATCTCATGAATTAATACCAGAAGTGGATGTCAAGAATTCTTCACATTTATTGGGAAAAGGACGTACGATATTACATTATGCAGCGTTATACGGAGATTTTATTGGTGTTACGACATTATTAAATGATATGGGTGCCAATCCAACTATGAAAGATGATGATGGTAATACACCCGCTATGTTGGGTGGATATAAAGCTGTGGTGGATGTATTGAAGGAGGGTGAGAAGCGTTGGAATGCCAGTACGAAGGATGGCAAGGATGATGATGGAGAGTATTACTATGAGGTAAGTTTGACAATGTGTTGCAATTGCAATTGATTTATGCTTGTTTCAGTATCTGCCTAGTTGCTAACTTTCTACCCACTTGATGTATACAGGTATACTGTTTAGAAGAGACTACGGAAATGAATGATACCAACGATCCTACTGGTAAACCCAAGTCTCAATTCTTACGCCCAAGTTCTGCAAACTCTGACTCCATCCCGGGTTTGGAGTTATCATCTGCCCTCTCAGAAGAGGAAGACGAGGATAACGATACGTTATCATCACGTGGCGGTGGCGGCAACAAGCAAGACTGTGCCTTGATTGAATTACAACAAGGATTTGGATATTGGAACGAAAAGGGTGAGTTAGTATTGGAAGGTGATCCATCGAATGGCAAGAAGAAGAGTGGAGAAGCAGAGGATGACGATGACCGGTTCGTACAAAAGTTTTATCACAATGGTGATACAATGAATGGAGATGATGATTCAATGGGAGATGAAGAGGAGCACGATTCCAATGACGAGGGATATGATGGCAATGATTATCCTGACGACGACTCGGATTATATGAATGATTATAACGAAGATGGTTATGGAGGTTGTTATTCGGATGATGACGACTCGGTGGACAATTGGAGGTTGGACTTTCGTAATCGATATGTATCCAGGGAAGCATTGAATCAGTTTGATAGTGGTGGAGATGGAGAGTCATATTGAAAATAAGACACGGGGAAAGGGGAGTATGGATTGAGTATTGAGTAAACCAGAGGAGAGAGGGGTGGCTAAATGAGGATAAAGCATGGACAAGGGAAGTTGTACCATGATATGATATGGAACTATACAAGCTATGAGTAGAGCTATAAGATATAAACTGCTATGATATGAATGGTGTCTTCCTTTGTTGAGTCAGCTGAGGAACCTTATCTTTATATACTTTGGATATAAATATATCCTCCAACTCACAACGTTATCATTAACTTCCAACACCTGACCTCTAAACACTATGTTTGCACATTCACGACGACACAGCAATCACTCAATTTAAATGCTAGCCGTGATGAATTCGGGGTGGCTACTTAAGAATCGAAACTGTTTGGGCTTGGGAGCATTCTTGGGAGCTTTCTTCTTGGGAACATCCTTCTTCACAGGCAGCCAACCTTTCTCAGTCATAATATCCATAACGGCATAGAACTGTAACAACTTTTCATTCTCTTCATAAGCTTTGTCAAGGAATGCTACGGATTCGCGCAGTTCTGGTGTCATGCCCTCAAGAAGTATGGAAAAATCATCTAGGGTTGCATTTCGGTTAGATCCTAAACACGATTTTAAAGCTTGGATATCAAACCTTCCATTGATCCTTGCTTGACGGATAAGTGCATGAAAGTCGGATGTTTTACTTTGGACACCTTGCACGTCCGAGCATTCTCTTTTCCGAGACATTCCCAGAGATTCTCGGTAATCCTCATCCATCTCCTGAAGTTCTTCAAACTTTCCTTTCTCCTTTGCTTTACGGATAATTGCATGCAAGTCGGATGTACTTCGTTTTGCTTCGTCGTCACTTTGTTCCGTCATCATCTCATGTCTATGTAGTCTGACGATTGAACGAGCTCCTGGTTATTGAGACCCCGCCAAAAAATATTTTTAACAACTCAAAAACCCTTTTTATCTTCATCTGAATCTTCTCTCCTATCTTACCATTATTTATAATACAATCTGATTAACATGGGTAATTGTTCCACAAAGAGTAACACCGAGCTTTCCTCTACATCAAGTGCCGTACTAGCATCTGTCTCCAGGAGCAGCGATGGTGGAACGAAATCCTTGAAGAAGAAAGCTCGAGAATCAGTCGAGAGTAGTGATAGTGAAAGTAACGATGATGGCACGACATCTTTGGGTTTGAACATTAGTAAATCGTCAATCGGTACATCTTTTGAGGATGAAACAAACAGCTGGCCACTGGCTACCCAAAATATATTGTCACCTAGCCGTCCAATTATGAAGTTACAACAACAAGGCACAACTCTCAACAACTCGACGATGAAGGATGAGACAATCTCAAACGCTGTTGATGATGTGAAGGCGAAGACGAAAGACGAGTCCTCAACAGATGCAATTGATGATAAAGTCTTCTCTACTGGCATGCCAGTCTTGTACGTGAATGAAAATGGCGTGGCCTTGTCTAATCCTCACATACGTCAACCTCAGCCTCAGTGTTCACCAAAGAAGAAGGCAGCCGAGGCCAAGCAGTCTTTGATAACACACGTATATGGGTCTAGACCGCCGCCTCCACAAATATCAGAAGCCAATAGGAATAAGAGGAACGAGAAACTCAAGAGAGTTCCTCCACCGCCTCCTCCACCTCCACCACCACCACTTTCTACTCATCCCTCTACACATGTAAAGGAGAACATAGCTGCTAAAAGGATTCAAGCCCTTGTTCGTAGTGTACAAGCACGTGAATCATATTATAGCTCCATCTACTCTGCCATGCGTATTCAAGCCTTGGTGAGGGGGTATCTAGTTCGTTCCCGAGCACTTGATGAGAAATGCCAAGCTGTTGTGAAAGTCACAAGTGATTTGGATCAACTTCGTCGTTTTGTCTCTAATTAGAATTGGTCTGCTGTCGAGAGTACATTAGATCAATACCCAGAGGTAGTGGAGAAGGTTGACCCATCGAGTGGAGAGATGCTCTTGCATATGATCTGTCGTCATCCCAACGTACCAGCTTTGATACTTGATTTGGTCATTCTTATTTATCCCAAGGCATTACGTCACAGTGATTCCAAAGGTGCCTTGCCTCTTCATCATGTTGCAGCTCACGACAACATGGCAGCATTGAAACTAGTCTATACTGGATTCAAGGATGGTGTACACCACATTGATGAAGAGGGTAGACAACCATTTCATGTAGCTGCTGACTCTAATGCAACCGAAGCTGTCAAATTTCTATTTGACGAGGCTACTGAGCAACACAAGGAGGAGGTTAGAGCTCTTGAACAGGAACTTGCCGAAGTTAACTCAAGTCTGGAAGATATTCAAGAGTTAAGGATGCAAGAATCAGCTGAAGCCAAGCGAAAGATTCAAGAGCTTGAGGCAAAAGTACAGGCTTGGGTTGAACTCGGAATCTTGAAGGATGTGTTCTCTAAGCCACCACCACACCTCCTTAGAGATTGAAGATCATTATTGACATACGTTTTGACTAACTTCTACTGTAACTCATTTGTTCACTAAGCTACCCGATACTACTACTACTCTACTTGATTTGAGGCATTGATACGCCACCCAAGTCGGCACCCTTATTATATTGCCAATTACTAGTAACCGTCTTGAGTTGTGTAAAGAAGTTGACACCAGACTTGCCATAAAAGTTGATATCACCACGAATACTAGCCTTATTTCCAGTGAAGGAGAAGAATGGCAGTGGTACTGGTATGGGAACATTGATACCCACTTGTCCTGCCTCAATCTCATATTGATACTTTCGTGCCGCCCCGCCCGATGTTGTGAAGATGCTTGTGCCATTGCCATATGGATTCTTATTTGATATTGATATAGCATCATCTAATGTTGGCACTGTTAGGATTGTTAATACTGGTGCAAATATCTCTTCTGTATATGCTGGATTGGTAATCTTCTCGTTTGGGTTTGTATATTGATCATGACTAAGATTGATGACCGTCGGTCCTAAAAAGTTGCCCTTTTCGTATCCTTCCACTACCACACCTCGACCATCTAACATACAGGTCGCCCCTTCATCTATACTTTGCTGTATTATACTTTCTGCTCGTTCTGTTGCATTTATACTAATCAATGGACCGACATCTGTACTATCAAATCCATTACCAACTTTTAACTTTGATGCCTCTTCACAAATCTGTTGCGCCCAACTTTTGCCATCTTCTAAATCACCAACTAATATAACTACTGATAATGCCATACAGCGTTGTCCAGCGGCACCAAAGGCAGCCCCAACCAGGGCTTTGATTGTACTACTTCGATCTGCGTCATTTAGCAATACTGTGGCGTGATTCTTAGCCCCTAGATTTGCCTGTACTCGCTTGCCATGCTTACTACCCACATCATGTATATGCTCTCCAGCTATGTTTGATCCAACGAACGATATGGCCTTGATATCTGGGTGTTTTATTATACCATTAACAGTATCTTTTGATCCATTAACAACATTGACCACACCTGGCGGTAGGCCTAAATCATGTAGATATTTGGTGAGAAGTAGTGCAGCCGATGGTGCCTTCTCGGTTGGCTTTAGTACATATGTATTGCCCGTTGCAATTGCCAAAGGAAACATCCATAATGCTATCATAGCTGGGAAGTTGAATGGTGCTATACCAGCACATACTCCTAATGGAACTCGATATGAAACAGTATCCAATCCACTTGATAGGTTTTGCAATGAATCACCCTGTGTCCAAAGAGATTCATAACATATATGCAAAAGTTCAACTTATATCATCTACATTCATCTTCTTACCAACATATCAATACCAACTCGAGTAGCAGCCTCCACAACTTCTAATCCACGCCAAACATCACCCATTGCATCTGTTGTAGTCTTGCCCTGTTCTAATGTTAGTATATTGCAACTCATCAAAGCAAAAGATCAACCATATTACATTCTTCTTACCTGTTCTAACGTTACCCAATAGGCAATCTCCTCACGAACTTCAGGTTTATGTAAAAAGTGTGCATAATCTAATAACAATCGTTGACGTGTCTGTACTGGTGTGTTTGACCAACTTGGATACGCAGCTTTGGCAGCTGACACTGCGTTTTCTAATGCATTCTCTCCTTTTGGCAAGTATACATAATTACTTTCCAGAACATATGAGAGTATTTCATTTGTTGATGGATTGTAAAGTGGCGTATCTTTAACGCTATATCCTCGACCTGTATCTCGTGTGGCTGTTTCAAAAGATCCATTGATAAAGTTTTTAATTGTTGGTGGTTTATTGGTGCCTTCAGAATAGTCAAACCATGGTGCATCATATTTGAATTGAGATAGTAGAGGAGTTGTTGATGTTGTAATTTGACGATTTGTGCATATCTTGTGTCCACTTTTTGAGACCGTCGACGCCGACGACGAAACACCACTTAGCCGTAAGATATTTCTATATTGATTCATTATATTGCTGTTGTCTATATAAATGCAAGGGAGGAGGCCGTCAACAGAGAACTCTCCTAACATCAGAGATCATCTTAGTTTTAGCGATTCAACGATGCTAGTAGTATGTTGAAGAAGAGATATGCGGGTGTGGTATTTAGCGTATCGTACCGTAATAGTATAATCAGTTGGTATTGAAGTACAAACCAATCACCCAATAATAATTTACAACAAAAACAGGTAAAAGGGTATCACTCACACAACACACGCACGTGTATATATATTGAGATTAGAATAGAAATATGAGTAGTATCGCTGAGGATGATAATGAGCAGCACAGCGGTAATGAGCAGCACAGCGGTGGAGGAGATATGATATCAAGTAAAAAAGAGTGCACATCATGTGAGCAAAATAGTAATGTCGATGCTATTACTGAGGGTATCAATAGTATATCTATACGAGATGATAAGTCTAAGTGCGCCGCGTGTGGTAAGGAGGGTAGTAGTGATGATATGAACACATGCAACAAATGTAAGATGGTGAAGTATTGCAATGCAGCGTGTAAAAAGAAGCACCGAAAGAAACACAAAAAGGCATGTGAAAAACGAATGGCTGAACTACATGAAGAGCAGTTGTTCAAAGATCACCCACCCAATGAGGAGTGTCCACTTTGTTTCCTACCCAGACCACACGAGAGCAGTAAATCAAATTTCATGTCATGCTGTGGTAAGCGTATCTGTTGCGGTTGTATTCATGCTATGCAAATGAGCGAAACAAAAGATTTATGTGCATTTTGTCGGACACCCAGAGCAACTTCTGGTGAAGAGGAAATCAAGAGAACAAAGAAGTTAATGGAGAAAAATAATGCAGATGCATTTCATCATCTTGGAGGATTATATGCACAAGGAGAATGCGAATTACCACGAGACCATCGAAAGGCTAATGAGTTGATGCTCAAGGCAGGTGAGCTTGGATGTGCAAAAGGATATTACAGCTTGGGCTGTTCCTATACCTTTGGACAGGGGGTGGAAATGGATACGAACAAAGCTAAGCATTACTATGAACTTGCAGCTATGGATGGACATATATTGGCAAGGCATAATCTTGGTTGCTTAGAGGGGAATTCAGGCAATCTACATCGAGCAATGAAGCATTTTATCATGGCAGCAAAGGCAGGGGACGAGGACTCGGTGGACAAAGTAAAGCATGGACTTAAGGATGGGCTAGTGACAAAAGATGAGTTTGCAAATACTTTACGAGCTTGTCATGAGAGACAAAAAGAAATGAAGAGTGAAATGAGGGACAAGGCTGCCGCGGCTCGACGAAATGATGAATATTTAGAGATGGTGTAATAACATAGATACTGGACTTACCAACAACAGCACATGAGTAGACCCGTCTTCTCCCATAATATGTATGTATTGTTTGTCACGTCCCAATCAAAGCGAGAGAATAGGGGATACCAAAAAGATACCCCCAAACAAAGATCTTTTTGTAGAATGATGTTATGGTTAGTTCACGTCACCCTAACTGCACCCAACAGAGAGTATAATGGTCAAGCTACTATTAATCTTCCTTATATACATTCTACATATCCATATAACATCAGGATTCACCTATCATGAAATAACAGCAAAGACAAATCGAGAACAACAACATATAAAAAAGTCATCAATCGATTATCCATCAGATATTGTTGATGGCAAGGTTGAACTACCGTTATCAGTGCCGTATATACAATGGAGTGCTAGTAGACGACGGATTTTCAATAGAAGATATTGTTGTATAGTATTAAAGGCTGCAAGTGATGATGGTAGTGATAAGGGCGGCGGCGGTGGAAAGAAAGGCTACAGATTTGGGGATTTTACCAAGGGTATTACAAAGTCTCTAATTGGTGATAAAGTTGAGAAGGTATGTCTCTACATTGCTTTACAGATTGAAAATGTTTACCTGTCTTAGTTCTCATCTTTTTATGCCGCTGTACTAGATTACTGGCAAGCCATACGAGTTTGGAGATCTTTCCAGAACGATAGATTCATCAATCAAAGACAAAATAAATGATGCAACAGGAAATGATGAGTATGAATTCGGTGATTTGAGCAGGCTAGTTGATAGTAAGGTTAAAGACAAGGTCAATGATATGACGGGTAGTGATGAGTATAAATTCGGGGACTTAACGAAGGAAATTTTAAGGCGTGTTGCCTCGGGTAGTTATACATTAGATGATCTGTTCATGTTATTAAAGGCCATGTCATTAGTTGGTGCAAGTCTAAGTCCAGTCGCTGGCTTCTTACCGGTAAAGTTATTGGTTGAGCTATTGAACTTTTCGTTAATGAATGATATAGCCGGTAAGGTGACATCCTCTCTAGCCATTGAACTTGATAAGAGATTGAAGAAATCCTTACTAGGCGATGAGGATTACAAACTCGGAGATGCTACCAAAAGAACTATAGCAAATGCAGTCGAGGGATATATAGGAAAAGAGTATGAGTTTGGTGGTACGTCATAGAGTTACTGCTTTGTGTATGGTTGTATGATTATCGTTTCTAACCTCCAATATCATATCTCTCTCTTAGACATAACGAAGAAGGTCGTCGATACATTTGCAGAAGAAACAAAAGTAACACCAAAAGAAAAGGCAACAATCGGTAGTAAAGATATGGACGCTAATATGGTCGAGGCATTAGATAAATGGGATAGCTTATCTGAAAATGAACTGCAAGATGGATTAGATAAAATTGAGCAGTATGTGGAACTCGTTGAAAAGGAGCAACGAGGCGAGGAGAAAAGATAAAGAGCTAGCTAAAGTAATATATGTACAATACGTGTAAACTGTCACTAGTGTTAATGATACACAATAGAACAGAGCTTTATGTCCATATGCCTTCTACTCTATACAATACGGCTTAACAAAATAGAACACAAACTCTGCTTCCTACCCACATAGATACACCCCGCTAGTAGGATGCTACAAGTTCTGCCACCATTTAGTCTTCTTTGTAGTAGTTACAGTCTTTGATACAGGTGCCTGCGGCTGTGATGATCGTCTAGATGCCTTTCCAGATGCTCCACTCGAGCCTGATTTCGAACTACTTGCACTTGACTGCTTATTAAAAGATGACAATGCCGCCGCAGCATTAGCTTGATTTCTCTTTAATTCTTCTATCTCATTTTCTAATCGTTTTATTGTTTCATCTTTGGCTAATGATGCCTTTTTTTCTGTTTCACACTGGACACGGAGTCGTTCAACCTCACTTCGTAATGTCCCGGTCTCTTTAGCCTCCATTTGTGCCACTGTTAATTTCTTCTTCATGTGTATAATTCTCTTCTTGAGGCTCTTCATTTCATACTGCACAGTTTCATAAGAGCCCTTTGTTTCTAATGTCATATCATCAAAATCTCCACCGGGCCCAAATGACGACTTACGTCCAACACCGCCATTAATATACATTGCACCCGGCCCTTTCATACTATTTCCAGTATGACTACCACCCGCACCACTATCACCCCCTACCGAATCACCTGCATTTATATACATATTGGCCGGGGTTAATCCACCACCTCCACTACTACTATTCATCATTCGTTGTCGATCACCCCTAACAATATCCAATTCAGCTCTTAAACTAGCAACCTCCTTCCGTTCATTATTTAAGTCATTACGTAATCTTTCAATTTCTTCATATCCACGTCTTGCATGTTGTTCATACACCGCTACGGTACGTTCTTTGTCATCTGTAACAACCTTCATCATTTCTTGTACAGCACGTATACGTGCCAATTCCTCAATTTGATCCGGTGTTGCCTTTGATTCAATTACTATATCTAATTGTTTCATATTGGATTGTATCATTTCCATTTGTCT
>Ga0075437_11772_pt1 | contig 17628 bp, 10 predicted proteins | sample MintriMetagenome_FD_74266 | JGI IMG/M metagenome (GOLD analysis project Ga0075437, IMG submission 74266) | Marine eukaryotic communities from Monterey Bay, USA to study complex ecological interactions - Minidiscus trioculatus and... | ecosystem: Environmental > Aquatic > Marine > Unclassified...
TGATGATAATAATGATAATAATAGTGGTAGTGAGGAGATAACATCGAACAAAGACGAGTGCACATCATGTGAGCAACATAATGTCGATAACATCACCGAGGGCATTGACAGTGTGGTACAGAAAGATCTGACTACATGTGCTAATTGCGGTAAAGAGGGAAATAGTGATGATATGAATACATGCAACAAATGTAAGTCAGTAAAATATTGCAATGCGGCATGCAAAAAGAAGCATAGAAAGAAACATAAAAAGGCATGTGAAAGAAGAGTTGCCGAATTGCATGAAGAGGCATTATTCAAAGAGATTGAGCCAGAGGAGTGCCCAATCTGTATGCTACCAATGCCTTTTGAGACCAACACATCAGTGTTTAAACCATGTTGTGGAAAGCGAATCTGTCTCGGCTGTAGTTATGCCATGAAGATGACGAGTGAAGGAAAAGATTTATGTGCATTCTGTCGAACACCAGAGTCCAGATCAAGATCTGACGAAGAGACCATCAATCAAATAAAGAAACTAATGGAGAAAGGTAATGCTGAGGCATTCAATATGTTTGGTGGGTGGCATCATGACGGAACCCATGGCTTACCACGAGACTATCGAAAGGCTAATGAATTATATCTCAGAGCAGGGGAGCTAGGCAGTGCCATTGCATATTACAACTTGGGAGATTCCTATTATCATGGCGAAGGAGAAGAAATTGACAAAGAAAAAGCTAAACACTACTACGAACTTGCCGCTATAGCCGGAAATATAGTAGCAAGGCATAATCTTGGAACAATAGAAGGACATGCTGGTAATGTTGATCGAGCATTAAAGCACTTTGTACTTGCAGCAAAAGCAGGGTACGAGGAATCTTTAGATGTGGTTAAGCTAGGATTTGCAAAGGGGGTGGTAACAAAAGATGAGTATACAAATATTTTACTTGCTTATCATGAGCGGCATGAGGAAATGAAGAGCGAGGAGAGGGATAAAGCTGCTGCAGCCCTAATCATTCTCTGATAGATACTCATGGGCAAAGTATGCATATAGAGTTGGATTAATATCTTAAATCTATAGAGAGATCATAACTATCTACTTGAACTAAAGCAGTGTGAATGCCTATGTTGTTAAAATATAGATGATGGAGCTTCATCGGGAGAGATATCTCTGTCACTACACTCACCACATTCATCATCAGTATCATCATTCCAAGCGTTATCCTCGCTCTTCACCCGAACACATTCATATCTCTCTTCTTCTTCTCCATCTTCATTGTCTGTCTCTTCAGAATTATCATACTCCCTTTTCACCACTGCTGATGTAGGAAGGACCTCCTCTGTGTGCATACTTTGCTCATCGCCATTGGCATTTGCCTTTGTTAAGGTGTCACCTACAGTAGCTTCCACAGTCCTGTTTGTTCGCTTTCTCTTCTTGATCTTGCCTTCTAGTGAGGTGTTTGGACGTCCTCTATCTTTACTACTACTGCATGCCTCTGCCTTCATCTCTTTCTTCCTAAGACGACGAGCCCGTGCCCTAATCTTCTTATTCTTACTACTGGCATCCAAAGCGATTTCGTCCATCTCTTCCTCGCCAACCTTCTCTGTGGCACCATCTCCATACTTAATCGAGTACTTTCCTGTGACAGCACAGTAATCAACGACCTTTCCAAAAGAGGAGGATGGGCGGTATATCTTTTCTACCAACGTACCAACTATATACTTTTGACTCTTCTTTTGTAAAGGCTGGTCTGCCTTACCAATACTTGTTCTCTTACTCTTGCTTCTTCTCGTACTTTTATCTTGTAATACTGATAGACGCAAACGTTTGGCTATTTTGGCTCTAATTGGACCAGGTTCAACCTCATACCATTTGTTCAGCTGTTTGTTGAATGATAAGAACACTAACCCCATCGAATAGAGCTTTTGTAACACCTGGTATGTTAGCTGTGTCTTCTCCCTAGTTGTATGGAAAGATGCATACTCCCCGCCCATTAAATTACAGTAATCACGAAACTTAACATTCCCTTTATTTGTATCAATTCGTTTACCAATACCAAATAGCACATGATTAGGACCAATACTTGTAATACCCCTCGAACATTTGATAGAATTAGATATGAATAGTGGCGGCGGCGAATATTCAACAATCTTGGAGGAATGAGGCTCTCTAAAACGTCGATCAATACGCATACGTGCTTTCTTATCATCCACCTCATACCATGAATCAGTAGCTTCATCAAATTGTACGAACCTACATCCCATCGATTTAAATTTCTGTAATACTGACATACAATAAGTATACTTTGAACTACCTTTCTTCTTACCCGATTTTATATAATGCTTCTTATTTGCATCACAAAAGACACGAAATTTAATATTCCCCTCATGCTTATTGATCGCGCCCCCCCCTGCCGAAGAGGATATCAAATGGTTTTATCTTGTCTATCTTTGCAATAATATCAGGCATTTTGATAGATGTAGGTATATGATACAATGATGTGCATTAATCTGCATTAAATATGATGTGCATTATTGTTGCTGTTGTAGTATGACGATGGTAAGCCACCTGCGGCGAGATAAACCGCCCGATGTTGCAATGGTATTATAGGGAGCAGCAGATACGACAATTAATAGGAGATGAGAGGATATGAGTGAGCTGTATGTGGCGCGGCGAAAGAGTGTTGCGACTCAAGAAGTTTCTTTTGGGTTGAATAGAAGTTTCTATTTGGGTTGATGCATTTGATTGTGTGGAATTCGTATATAGTACTCAAGAACATCTTTGCAATAATACCGTAGGCATATAATATAGCCATAGATCTATTGTTATTTTACGCTATTTCGATTGATAATACTGCGGTAGTAACTGGCCGTGTATTATTTTAGTTTGACACATCATATGGTATATTCATATTCAAAAAAAAAGTAGTCGATCAACAATATGAAGAGCAACTCCGATGATACCACAAGTGTGGAGGATAATGATAGTCCTCTAAAGAAGAGTGGACGTAAGTTGGTGAAGTATTGTAGTGACAAATTCCAAAAGTATAGTCCACAGCATAAAAAAGGACGTAAACAACACGTGACCAATGAAATAGCACCTCTAATGGAGAAGCAAGCAGCAGAGAAGCGAGCTGCCAAGGAGCACGAAGAGGCTTTATTCAAAGAGCATCCTTTTCCCGAAGAATGTCCAATCTGCTTGATACCTATGCCGGGGGAAGGTCATGCAATCTTCGAAGCATGCTGTGGGAAGATTATCTGCAATGGTTGTATATATGCAATGAAAAAGACGAGTGAAGGATCTAAAGATATGTGTGCATTCTGTCGAACCCCAACAATAACATCCGATAAAGAGGTTGAGAGTTTGAATAAGCTTATGGAAAAGGGTGGTCATGCTTATGCAGCCAATGTCCTTGGCTGTTATTATGAGGGAGGGTTAAATGGTATGCCAAAAGACGATCAAAAGGCCCATGAATTATGGCAAAAAGCGGGGGAATTAGGATGTGCCTCAGGATATTACAACTTGGGTAGATTCTACGGTATTGATAATGGTATTGAAAGTGAGAATGCAAGAGGAATGTATTACTATGAGCTTGCCGCTATAAACGGTAGTTTAGAAGCAAGATTTGAACTTGGTGCTATTGAGGGACAGACTTTTAATGAGAGTCGGGCAATAAGGCACCATACAATTGCAGCAAAGGCCGGTCACAAACCATCTATGAACATACTAAAGCGATTGTTTAGGTATGGGGATATTACAGAAGATGAACTTGAGGATACTTTACGTGTACATAAAGAGCGACTAGAAGCAATGAAGAGTCAACAGAGGGAGGAAGCTGAAGAATATCATGCTGCTAATGACCCAGATAGAAAATGGAAAGAAATGGTGCAGAGCATCATGCAAGGTCCAGATGAAGATGAATGGATGGAGGCTATGCGTGCTATAGAGGAAAAAAGGAACCAAATTAGCTGATAATGAGATTGTTTGCTTGTGTGGCAATGGGGGATATATGAGAAGATGGATAGTAGTCAATGTTTAAAAGATATGTGTTGAATGAAATAAGTATACAGTGTGTACTACATGGGAACATTTAAGCATTAACACCATAGATTTCTTAGAGAATAAATGCAGCCGCTGACACCAGTTCTTGTATTGACTCTAGACATTACTAAACATACCCGACGCAGCAGCTTTATCCCTCTCGTCACTCTTCATTTCATCTTTAATCTTTTGATAAGCACGCAGAGTATTTGCATATTCATTCTTTGTTATCGCCCTATTCTTCCCATGTTTAAAAATATGCTTGACGTTTTCCAAAGAATCGTCGTTCCCTGCCCTTACTGAGAGTAAAAAGTGCTTCACTGCCCGATCATAATTGCCCGCCTCCCACTCCGAAACACCGAGATTATGCCTAGCATGAATGTATCCATTCATAGCGGAAAGCTCATAGTATTCTTTGGCTTTCTTTTTATCCATTTGCACCCCCCTTCCATGGTAATATGAATTGCCCAAGTTGAAGTATCCTCCAGCACATCCAAGTTGTCCTCCCTTGAGATAGAGTTCGTTTGCCTTTACCCAGTCTTGTGGTAGTCCATTTATTCCACCTTCAGCATAATACCCAGCAAGCTGATGAAACGCCTCCGCATTCTTATTGTCAATTAGCTTCTGTATTCTTTTCATCTCCTCTTCGTCCGACTCTGAGCTTGGTGGGGGCATCCGACAGAATGGGCATATATCTTTTCCTTCGCCCATCTTCATTGCAAAAATACAACCATTACAGATAGTTTTTCCACAACAAGACATAAAAACTGATTGGTTATTTTGTAATGGCAGGGGCATCATGCAAATTGGACACTCTTCGTGCTCTATCTTCGTAAACAACTTCTCATCATATAACTCCGCGGCTCTTTTCTTGCATTCCTTCTTATGTTGTTTACGGTGAGCAATTTGACATTCTCTATTGCAATATTTAACCATGTGACATGCTGTACATGCCTTCAAACTATCCCCGCCTTCCTTGCCGCATGCAGCACACTTATCAATAGTTGAAGATTCCATAGTTTGTGGGTATAATTTTTGCTTATGATGTGCTCAATTTTTATTCTATCTACTAGGCGTTGTTCAATTCTTATGAAACTACCGACAAATACTATTTCTCTCTATCTTTATTTACGAGAGAGGTAGAAGAACACCTATAAACTCTGGTCAGCAGGAGCAAGCCGTCAATCTCTTTATACACACAGAAGATTTGCTTGGTCTTCCATCATCAACACTAAAAATCTAAGCAATGAGGGAGGTATCCTTTTGGCGAATAAATTATTTTATTCGTCCCTCCAATTTACTGCCAAAGCGCTAACAAAGTTGAGCCCCTATGAGAACACTGGGGCGTCTACAAGTATGAGTTGTGTGGTGTTTAAGTAGAAGAGCTCTTTATGTCAGCGGTGATATAGGAATTAGTTGTATCGTGCAATGAGATATTGATGGAAGTGTAGTAGTTACAGTTATATAATTATTATCTTCGACAATATACTCTCATAAAAAAACAATGCATAGAATAAAAGATATTATGGTCGTGTTGTTCTTTGCAATTGCAATTTGTATTGTAAGTATATGTTATTGATGGGTGGTAAGATATAGTTGTATATATCGTGATTATATATCTCATGTGTCATATTATATTTATTGTATATCAATTTAGGCATATGCGGCAGAGGATAATAAAGAACCGCAGCTATCGACTTCTCTCCGTCATAGATCTGATGTTCAACATAAACTAGTAGATGAAGATAAACCGGATAGGATAATAGCAGATGATATACCACAATTTGCAAAAGTACACGAAACTGATGAGACTAATAATGTTGACTTGCAGATAAATTTTGGTGGTGAAGTAGTTACTAATCGTCGTTTGCAAACAGATAATTCAACAGCACCGAGTACTCAACCAACATCAGCTCCGTCAAAATCACCATCAACGGCTCCTTCTATGTCACCAACAAAAGGACCTACTATACCTGCTGATACTGTGAGTGGATAAAATGTTCTATGCATTATTGCTTGATGTGAATTCACTTTTAGCTTATTCGTCTCATCTATTGCTCACATCTTATGATCAACTTCTGTTATTAACACAGTCCCCACCCACATCGTCACCTTCCATAGCTCCATCAAAAGGACCAATGGGCACCACGGTAAGGAAGAGTTGTGAGATTTTGTACAATACACTACCGATGTGCTATATCTGCATCATTTTCCATCTTCTTGCTCACATCTCATGTCATTTTTCTTTACAGAATCCACCCACGACATCTCCTTCTAGTTCTCCAACAAAAGGACCAGCAATAATGGGCACGGTAAGACGTAGTTTTGCTTGTTTGTCGTGTGATGAACATTATCTCGTCTGATACAATCTCTATCCATATCTACCTTAGATGACACCCACAACATCTCCGTCCAAAATCCCATCGGAAAGTCCTTCTCAATATCCGTCACTTGAGCCTTCGACAAATCCCTCTGAATACCCTTCAGTATCACCAATCGTTGGACCGACAGTATCCCCATCTAGTAAACCATCACCGGGTAAGTAGTAGAGCTGTTATTTCAATGTCTATTGAGTATGTGCCTGGCCTTGTTTCTAATTATTATCCGTCTTTAAACTTTCTTCTCGTTTCAGGCCCAACAAAGTGGACTCATCCTCCACAACCATGTCACTGTGATTGTTCAAGTTCAGATGACTGGAATTGGAATGATTGGAATTGGATGGCCAAGGCATCAAAGGCATGGTACTCAAAGGGTAGCAAAGGATTATTCTCAAAGGCTGGTAAATCAGTCAAATCAGGTGTAAGTTGTATTCATAGTTTGAAACTCTCCTCCTCTGTTCCGCAATGCTTCGTATATAGTATTCTAACTTCTTCTTTTGCTTACTCTACTGATTATTTAGAAACATGGGAAGTACCGTAAGTTGGGCAGTGAATGCTATTGTCCATGTAGTGGGGGGTGGGTACCGAAATGGCAAGCACCTAAACCGCAACCACCAAGGCCAACGAGGCCTCAACGGCCTCCAAAATGGCATCATAACCTTAACCCTGGTGGGAGGCCAAGACCGAATAAGAAGCCAAATAATACGAATAAGTGTGGTCCGGGCGGCAAAAAGTGTGCACCAAAGTATAATGATCATGAAAAACAAAATAACAAACAAAAGAGGAGTGATGTAAAGAAAGATAAGAAGAAACAGAAGGCATTAATAAAGGTTATGAAACAAAAGTCATGTAACAAACCTAGAAAAGAACAGACACAATCAGAGAAGAAGTTATGTGCCAGTTTAAGGAGTACTATGGGGAAGAAGAAGTTTCAACCTAGGCCGAGACGGCCACCTGGTCAAAGGAAGAAGATCTTTGATTAGTAGTTATTATTATGAAGTGACGACTCAATTTAAGGAGTTGTTGTATTCAGAATCAGATCCCAACCAGTGTATGTATCGTATGAAGAGAAAGTTGTTTTGTATTGTTGTTTGATCAGGTTTGATAGTGTAATGTTGTTGACAAAGGTATCCTTTTATATAGATTAGAGAGCTAAAAGAGAACCACATTGTCAAGAGATTAACAGTGTTACATTATTATACATTTATGTTTTAGTTCTCCTTTCTGTTTATTCTTCTACTTCTCTGATTGTCTACGTTTCTCTCGCTACATTCTCACAACTGATACATTTACATCCAATTCGTCCTACTCCCAATAACCTGTCGTCTTTGGAGCTCACGAACCGCAAGCATCTGTACATATCTAATCTGCCCCTCTTCACGCTCACGTTCCTCCCCCAAATGTTTGATATCATCTGACATTTCCAAAAGCTCTTTCACTCTTCTTACCTGCTCTTCGTTACCCTTCTCACAATGTTTTGCCCGCTTGACTAGACGTTCTGCTTCCATACTATAACTTTCATCTTCTTTCTTACGTTCCAAGTTTATCTTTCCTTCCCTATCCATCGTCAAAGTTTGTTTAAGTTCTTCAGTCTCATGGTCGACCTCACGCTGGTTCCTCTGTTTTGCCAAAACTTGTGCTTTTGCTTTGGCAACTTGTCCTGTTATACGACGTCCATCAGCATCATAGACATAGATGACCTCCTCATGCCGCTTCCTCTCTTTTGCTAACGCTTGTGCCTTTGCTTTGGCAAGTGCACCAACACGTCTACCTTTCTTGATATCTCTTACTTCCTTCTTACGTTGGTCCATTACTAGGCCTGACGGACCAGCTCTTGAGTCTTCTTCAATGTCATCTCTTGTGTCAACAACAACATCTTCTCCTCTAGAGTCAATCTTACTTCCCCAAGGTGATCCATTATGTACTACCGGAGGAGGACCACGAAGCATCTTTCTTTCAGAAACACCATGTTTTGGCCTCCCTGGTGGTCTCTTTGTCTTATACTTTGGCGTAGGTTTATGCTTCTTATGTACACGAGTAGGAGATTGGTATGGAGGAGGTGATGCCTTGTGAAGAGTAGGAGGATGATACCTCTGAGAATAAGGTGTCCGCTGCCTTCGATGAGTAGGAGTATGATGATGAAGCAGATGACGTTGAGACTTCCAATCCCTTCCATTCACTTGAGGCTGATGAGGCCGAGTAGGACGAGGTTGAGGTATCACTACCGTACTAATTTGTTTCAAAGCCTTGACATCTTTTATCTGATAATTGTGATAACTTTTCTGATAGTTTCGCTTGGTTACTACCACTGGCGGCTCCTTGGCTGCCTTCTTCTGTTTCTTAGCCTTGTCAGCAGTAAATGAAGAAGTTGTTTTGTTTGCATTCTTATCCTTCTGTTGACGATAATACGACACCCAGTCAAAGTCTCGAGGAGGAGTAGAAGGCAGACTTACACTCTTCGGCACATCCTCTTTCTTACTCTGCTCTTGTGACTTTGATGCTACCATACGTCGCTCCTTCTCCTTCTTCATTCGATTGGATAACATACTTTCAATACTATTCATTGCTGTTACATACTCTGATATACTGGTTGAGCTATTCTTCTCTGTCTCTTCTTGAGGATCAACCAAGGGAGGGGATTGATTGGCGGCGTCGGTATCCTTCTTCTTCTCATTCACATTCTTATTTGTATCTCCTTTATTATCACCACTGATATGACCATCTCGTGATTTCATATCCATACCGACTGCCTCCTCTACACTACTACTACCCCTCAACTGCTGCTTGTTATTCTTCATATCATACATCCTCTTCAATTCACGCTCGGCCAATAATCGTTTTACAATTTCTTTATTTGCATATCGTTGCTTCTTCTTTTGTTCGACGTGATGAGTACTGACGGTATCAGTATTGTTGCTGATATAGTTTTGTTGCAGCTTGTTTGTTGCAATAGATGTATTGTCGCTGAGTCGACTATCCATGACATCAGATGTCATCGTGTCATCGAAAGTGGACACATCATGTGTTCGTCGTTCTCTGCCGCCTACCTCCGCGCCCTGTGTCGTTGCAATAGACACTGTATCCTTCTTATTAGCTTCTTCTCGACACTTCCTGGCAGTATTACTAGAGTTATATATCAATGCTCCTAGTTCATCATCACTGTCCTCACTGTCACTACTGTCGTTATCGTCGTTACCTATGTTGACAATTTTCAATTGCAATGATTCGATATTGATGGTGGTGGTATCCTCTGACTTTGAGCCGCCACCGCCGCCGCCGACTGCTTTCCAAACTTTGGTCTCTGTAGGCATGGTTAGATGAGGTTATATATTAGTCAGTGGCTTAGTATATATATTGTGGGCGGTGGTAATGTGGTTTCGAGTCATGGTTTTTGCATTGATCGAAGTGGTGTGAAGTTTCGATTCATCATTTGTCGAATCTTTGCATGTGTCTCCATTGACGGATGGTAGGATACCACATGAGGAGATACCTTAAGCCTCATGAGCATGCCAACTATCGATAAGGTGGGCTCTCTATCTGTGTGACTTAATGTAACACTTTAATAATCTCTTAACCTATATCCACATCCTAAACATCAGCTACCATCGGTCATCTACTTGATTTGTGGCATTGACACGCCACCCAAGTCGGCACCCTTGTTATATTGCCAATTACTAGTAACAGTCTTTAGTTGAGTAAAGAACTGAACACCAGACTTGCCATAAAAGTTAACATCACCACGGATACTAGCCTTGTTTCCAGTGAAGGAAAAGAATGGCAATGGTACGGGTATGGGAACATTGATACCAACTTGTCCTGCCTCAATCTCATATTGATACTTTCGTGCCGCACCGCCCGATGTTGTAAAGATACTCGTGCCATTGCCATATGGATTCTTATTTGAGATTGATATAGCATCATCTAATGTCGGCACGGTTAGGACTGTTAATACTGGTGCAAATATCTCTTCCGTATACGCTGGATTGGTAATCTTCTCGTTTGGATTTGTATATTGTTCATGACTAAGATTGATGACTGTTGGTCCTAAAAAGTTGCCCTTTTCATACCCCTTGACTGTTACTCCTCGTCCATCTAACATGCAGGTGGCTCCTTCATCTATACTTTGTTGTATGATACTTTCTGCTCGTTCTGTTGCATCTATACTAATCAATGGACCGACATCTGTGCTTTCTTCAAATCCGTTACCAACTTTTAACTTTGATGCCTCTTCGCAAATCTCTTGCGCCCAGCTCTTGCCGTCCTCTAAATCACCGACTAATATCACTACTGATAATGCCATACACCGCTGTCCTGCCGCACCAAATGCAGCTCCGACTAATGCTTTGATTGTACTACTTCTATCGGCATCATTTAGCAATACTGTGGCGTGATTCTTAGCCCCTAAATTTGCCTGTACTCGTTTGCCATGCTTACTACCCACATCATGTATATGCTCTCCAGCGGCATTTGACCCAACGAATGATATAGCCTTGATGTCTGGATGTGTTTGTAGACCATTGACTGTATCTTTTGATCCATTAACAACATTGACCACACCAGGCGGTAAGCCTAAATCATGTAGATATTTGGTAAGAAGGAGAGCGGCCGATGGTGCCTTCTCGGTAGGTTTCAGTACATATGTATTGCCCGTTGCAATTGCCAATGGGAACATCCACAGTGCTATCATTGCCGGGAAGTTGAATGGTGCTATACCGGCACAAACTCCTATTGGAACTCGATATGAAACTGTATCTAATCCACTAGATAAGTTTTGCAATGAATCTCCCTTTGTGTCCATCCGCAGAGATCGCAAAAGAAGTTAAGTATGCATTCAGATGAACATACTATGCAAAAGAGATCAACAGATATCTACATTATTCTTCTTCTTACCAACATATCAGTACCAACTCGAGTAGCAGCCTCCACAACCTCTAATCCACGCCAAACATCACCCATTGCATCTGTTGTAGTCTTGCCCTGTTCTTCTAATGTTAGTATTATAATGCAACACATCAAAGCAAAAGATCAAACATATTACATTCTTCTTACCTGTTCTAATGTTATCCAATAGGCAATCTCCTCACGAACTTCTGGTTTATGTAAAAAGTGTGCATAATCAAGTAACAATCTTTGTCTTGTCTGTACAGGTGTGTTCGACCAACTTGGATACGCAGCTTTAGCAGCCGAAACTGCACGATCTACTTCATTCATTGTACGATCATTAACTACAAAACTTCTTGCCGATTCTGGTACATATGATAAGATCTCATTGGTTGATGGATTGTATATTGGAATGTCTGTCAAATCCATTAAAGTTGAGTAGCCAGTATCACCTACTGTACCAACTTCAAACTTGCCATTGATAAAGTTTTTGACTGTTGGCGGTTCATCTTTGGATATGTAATTGTTAGCTGTGTAGTCTAACCATGGTGCATCATATTTGAATTGAGATAGGAGAGGAGTTGTTGTAGATGTTAGATGACGAAGACGAAGATTTGTTGTGCATATATTGTGTCCACTTTTTGAGACCGCCGCCGACGCCGACGATATACCGCGTAACCGTAGGATATTTCTACCTTGCTGCATCATGATTGCTGTTTTCTATATGTATTATGAGATGGAGGAGCGCTGTCTACTACGAATCTCACCATCTCATGCTGTCATAAGCAGAATTTCTGAGTGAATGAATATCTATTTTAGCGATCAAACGAATCTTAATGTTGATTATGGTAGGTCAATAGAGGAGATATTGTAGCGGCAATACCCCATATCTCCGTACACTTGCTGTTCAGATAACCATTGTTGCAGCATACCAGTCTTTTGATAGATAGTATCCAGACAACCGACAATAATTGTATTTGCAAACAAGAAACCAATTGAATAGACACATGCACATCAACAAAACGAAAGTATATCTATCATGGAATCCACCACAACTGAGTGTGCCGCATGTGGCAAGGAAGGAAATAGTGATGATATGAATAATTGCAATAAATGTCATTTGGTCAAATATTGCAATGCCGCATGTAAAAAGAAGCACCGAAAGAAGCACAAGAAGGCATGTGATAGACGAGTTGCAGAGTTACATGAAGAGGCATTATTCAAAGATTCACCACCTCGAGAAGAGTGTCCTATCTGCTTTCTAACATTGCCAATTGAAGGTAAGAAATCAGTTTTTAAATCATGCTGTGGAAAGACTATCTGTAATGGATGTATCTATGCTATGCAGATGAGTGAAGGAAAGGATTTATGTGCATTCTGTAGAACTCCACCTTGTAAATCAGATAAAGAGGAGATCAAACGATTAAAGAACTTGATGGATAAGGGCAATGGCGAGGCATACAATGCACTAGGATCATTGTATAGATTAGGGGACCATGGTTTAGTACAAGATGATCGAAAGGCGAATGAGTTATATCTCAAGGCAGGGGGTCTTGGATCTGCTATGGCATATTACAACTTAGGCATGAGCTATAACAAAGGAAAGGGCGTAGAAATGGATAAGAACAAAGCTAAACATTACTGGGAACTTGCAATTATGGGTGGAGATCTCATGGCAAGGCATAATCTTGGTTGCTCAGAGGGACTGGCAGGCAATCACCAACGAGCAATGAAGCATCTAATAATTGCAGCAAGGGCTGGTGATAAAGGATCCTTGGACAACGTTAAGCATGGATTTATGGTAGGAGATGTAACAAAAGATGAATATACTAGCACTCTTCGGGCACATCATGAGCGGCAAAAGGAAATGAAGAGCGACGAGAGGGATAAAACTGAAAGGATCGGGTAGGTTTGGTAGATTATAGAAAGCTACTCTAAATCCAAAATGTAGACCAAAGCATGTATGATATGATATGGGTGGTATTAACACTTATTGGATTGTGGAGACCTACTCAAAGTAAGGATGAGGAAAAGAAGGATTAGAAGTGTAGACATGGTATTGTGTAGAGATGAGATTGGTTAGATGTTAATGAAGGAGGATACTAGTTTCCGGTGCATTTGGTAATATGAGGTGAGCTGTGAATGGGGCTGGTTAATCGGAATCAATATCTAGTAACAAATAAGGATTAGCTGACAAACAAAATCTACATGCACATTTAGTAAGAGTTACGAAATGAATATCTGGGAATTCGAATCCGCTCGAAAAGGGCAGCTTTCTAGGCTCTACCAAACAGACCTGATGCAGCAGCTTTATCCCTCGCGTCACTCCTCGTTTCTTTTTGCCGCTCGTGGTATGCACGAAGGGTACTTGCATATTCATCTTTTGTTACCAGACCCTTCATAAACCCTTTTTTGACTGCATCTAAAGACTCTTTCAACCCGGCCCTTGCTGCAATTATAAAGTGCCTGTATCCTCTGACCTTATCTCCAGAATTATACTCGTTTCCGCCAAGGTTATACCTTGCTGTTACACTTCCATTCATGGCTGCTAATTCCCAATAGTATATGGCTTTCTTCCTATCTACTTCCACACCACATCCATTTATGTACATATCACCTAAATTGAAATGTGCCTCGGTGCATCCAAGCTCTCCCGCTTTGAGTAACAGCTCAATGCACTTTTGATGATCTTGTGATATACCATGATAGTCACCATCATAATATCCAGCGTAGTTGAAGAATGAGTAAGCATTTTCACAATCCATCAGTTTATGTAATCTTTTGATGTCCTCGTTATTAGAGCTTGCAGGTGGCGTCCTACAGAATGCACATAAATCTTTTCCCTCACTCATTTGCATCGCATAGACGCACCCATGACAGATACGTTTCCCACAACAAGTTTGGTATTGTATTTGAGTTACATTTAGTGGAATATGTAGCATGCAGATTGGACACTCTTCGGGTAGCGGATGATCGGTAAATAACTTTTCATCATAAATCTCTGCGGCTCGTTCTTTACATGCCTTTTTGTGTTGCGGCCGGTGGGTTGCTTGACACTCTTTACTGCAATAATTTACTGATAGACATGCTCCACATTTCTTTAGATTTGCACTGTCTTCTTCTTTACCGCAAGCAGCACATATTGTACGGGCTGATGAAGACATAATATGGTGTTGTGAATTTTTGTGTAATAGTATATTTGTTGTTAGTTGCTGTGATTATATACCCTATTATATGGAGCTGCCCAATTTGTTGTATATTGTTGTTGTTCGATGAGTAAAATAACTAAATATAACACCTCGGCATGCCTATTATTATCAAAGGAATGTCCAGAGTCGTCAAAGAAAAAGGAATGATTTTTTTCTGAGTGAATTGAATATCTATTTTAGCGAACAAACGTAAATCAATATTCACAATCATCATGTATGTGGCTCATACTGGTGGCATGCTAAGGAAATTGACAGCGGCAATACATATCTTCGTACACTTGCTGTTTAACGTTAACCATTGCAACGTACCAGTCTTTCGCCGGACAACCGTCAATAATTGCATTTGCCAAACAAGAAACCAATACATAGCCACAAAAAACAATACCATCCATTGTGTGTGCACGCATCGCGGATATTACTGACCATACTGCAAAATAGACGTCGTATAATATATTTGGACTGAGTAAATAGTGAAATAATATGAGTACAACTGATGACAATAATGATCAGTGTGATGGTGATAGTGAGGAGATAACATCGAGCAATAAAGAGTGCACATCATGTGAGCAAAATAATGTTGATAACATTTCCGAGGGTATTGATATCGTGGCCATGGTGGATACGTCTACGTGTGCTAATTGTGGCAAGGAAGGTATTAGTGATAATATGAACATATGTAACAAATGCAAGTCAGTGAAGTATTGCAACGCAGCGTGTAAAAAGAAACACAGAACAAAACACAAGAAGGCATGTGAGAAGCGTGTGGCGGAGTTGCATGAAGAGCAGCTGTTTAAGGAGATTGAACCGGAAGAATGTCCACTCTGTCTTGTACCCTTCATCAATGGAAACAAAACTGAATCTTTTAAATCATGCTGTGGAAAAATAATATGTAATGGTTGTATACATGCAATGAAGATGAGCGAAGGAAAAGATTTATGCGCATTTTGTCGGACGCCGCCATCGAGTTCAGACGAAGAGGATTTGAGCAGAGTAAGGCGGCTAATGGATAAAGGGAATGGTGAGGCATTTTGTTTACTTGCAGGATTATATTCTAGAGGAAGAATGGGCATACCACAAGACTATCAAAAGGCCAACGAGTTATATCTCAGAGCAGGGGAGCTTGGATGTGACGAGGCATATTACAACTTGGGCCATTCCTATCACACAGGAACGGGAGTGGAAGTGGATAAAAAGAAAGCTATACATTACTATGAACTTGCAGCTATGAATGGAAATATGAATGCAAGGCATAACCTTGGAGCAGTTGAGGCAATGGCTAGAAATAATGAACGGGCTATGAGGCACTGTATAATTGCAGCGAGGGCTGGACATGAGAAAGGTTTAGATGGAGTTAAGATTGGATATAATCACGGAATTGTGACTAAAGATGAATATGCAACTACTTTACGGGCGTACCATGAGAGGCAAAAAGAAATGAAGAGCGATGCAAGGGGTAAAGCTGAAACATTGGGCACGTTTAGTTAGAGAGTCACGAGTGTTAATACAATATCTTTACACACCACGTAGCCGTAGGATATTTTTACATTGCTGCATCATTGTTGTATTAGTCTAATGGAGGAGAGCTGTCATTACCGAACTCTCACCATCTTGTGTTCTCGTGAATTGAACACTTATTTTAGCGATCGAACGATCATACAGCATTAAAACTCAACCATCAAATCATTGCACGATCATTGGCGTAGCTCTGTTAGAGTGTGAATTTTATGCTCGGCAGTTCACCTCTGAGTCAGGGGCCAACACGATTTGAAAATAAAAGTGTGACTAGTCGATTGAGGACTCGTCTCATAATAATTGATTGTAGATTAGATAGAACAGAATAACAACTAGAGAACGTATAGAAGAAGAGATATCGTCTAGATTAGAGCCGTCTAGGGCATCTAGCTTAGTAGATTTGCACGCTTCTAACATACTTCGAAGTACTCGAGTAAGGGCCCTGCATTTGCTACTCGAAAGAAGTTTGCAAACAAAGAGTCAAACGAGTTTGAGAATTTCGTGAGACGTGAATGAAACGTTAGAAGATAAAGAATTAAAGAAGAAACAACAAGTAGAAAGAAAGATGAGTGACATGAGTAGTGGATTGTTGAAGATCCCTCAGTTCACTGGAAAGAAAGAAGAATTTCCATTGTGGCAGAGTCAGATAGAGGCAATGATGTCGATCAAAGGTGTGAGTTATTGTTTGAATGAGAACTTCAAGGATGCGCTGCCAAGTACAGAAGCAGCAGTATCGGTATTGGATGAGAGCAAGCCTGATGAGAAGAAACAAATACAAGCTGTGAAGGATAACAAGTTGGCTTTCAGTTATTTGACAATGGCATTGAACTCGCCAAGTATGTTGAAGATGGTACATGCTTCAAAGACTGCTGAATGGCCAGGTGGAAGAGTTGATTTCTTGATGTCGAAGTTGCTAAAGAAGTTCATGCCAAAGGACGAGATGGCAGTTGCAGAACTGATGTTAGGATTGTTCCAGTTGAAGTTGAAACCAGATCAAGATCCAGAGGAGTTGGGTGACGAGATGGCCAGTTTAGAAAACATGTATGCATGCCCATTGGAGGATAAGGAGAAGGTTGCTGCAATAATGGCTGCAGCAGGATCAAAGTATGCTGATGTGATATTGCAAGAGACAAAGAAACTTCAAGCTAGAGGTGAGACCGTAACAGCTGAGGCATTAATTGATGCGATGAGCGAGAAGTATAGAATCACACATGGTGTTGTGTCAAACGGAGAAGCAGTTGAACACTTTGAGAAGGAAACAGCTTTGGCTGAGATAATGACGTTCACTGGTCTTTGTTATCTTTGTGGACAGCGAGGGCATAGAGCGAAGGATTGTCCTAACAAGAAGGGTGACATCCTTTGTGAATTGTGTGGTGGTAAAGGCCACAATAAAGCTCGTTGCTGGGAAGATGAGAAGAATGCGAAAAGGAGACCAAAGGGATGGAGTTCCCGACTTAAAGGCAGTGCTGGAGAAGAATCGGGGGGTGTACTCTTATGTGGAGAGACCGAGATCCTTTTGAGTAATGTAGATGAAGAACAGTTTGAGTTTGAAGTACACAAGGTTGTACAAGATAACAGCGTACACAAGGTTGTACAAGTTGAAGATGACGTACACAAGGATGTACTAGAT
>Ga0075437_11347_pt1 | contig 17624 bp, 11 predicted proteins | sample MintriMetagenome_FD_74266 | JGI IMG/M metagenome (GOLD analysis project Ga0075437, IMG submission 74266) | Marine eukaryotic communities from Monterey Bay, USA to study complex ecological interactions - Minidiscus trioculatus and... | ecosystem: Environmental > Aquatic > Marine > Unclassified...
TGATTTTGGGATTTTTGCCAGATCTGAGGCGAGAAACCTGCCAACATGGGGCTGTGACATACTTGTGTCTATAATTATAATGTGAGGAAGTTTTTATTGTCATGTTTCTAGAGTACATTCTTTGATGAAATATATTCTTTTCAGTTGTTGTTATGTTGATTATCACTATATAGTTCGATGAAGTGTCTATACTTGAAAGGCTCCTCTCATTTACAATTCCTCTTTGATGCTCTACTATTAGCCTTTTCCATTCGGATATGCTTCTCCTTTGATTTATCGACTATTTGAGAAAACTCCAATAGTACCTTGAATATCTTACTTGCCTAGGATTTTTTTATGAGAATGAAGTCAGAAATGAGAAAGTACCAAAGATTCACATCTGCCTTATTAAAACAACAATATGAGATAACTACTTACCTTGCATGTCTTGTAGTCCTCGGCGAAGAAAGAGCAGAGTTCTCTTACCTTTCCCTCAACACGATCAAAGATACTCTTGATACTTTCTATTTCATCATTAGCTTTTTTGATGAACGGTTCTAGCTTGGACAGATACTCTTGTGATGAGTTATCCTGAGCCTCAACTTCGTCCTTCTTCTCGGCCTCAACGGATAGCTTGACACTATTTGTTTCACTTTGGATGGATCTTAACGCTACCTGTAAGTCGTCAAGGTCCAATCTCATGGCATCTCTAACAGATGGCATGTCCTCTGACCAGAAGTCGACTTTATCTAATTGCTTCTCATACTTCAAGGATAAAACTAAGTCAATCATTGTTGTCGATCTGTCATTTCCCTTCTTCAAGGCAGTTTCTACCAATGAATCAAGTGTGATACCCTTGGCTTTATCAACATTTGTCGACTCATTCATTAGATTTCCATAAGTGAGAAGATGATGGAGGATGTCCGCTAACTTCTTACTTTGTTTGATTTCAATACATGCCTTCTCTAATGTACACAGCGAGGACTTCAAATTGCAAACTTGCTCGTCAAATACAAGGGAGTATCTAAAGGCATTCAACTTCTCAGAAAATCGAGGTATCTTCATCACTGATAGAAAGAACTGCTCCGCTCGTCCTAGATCATCATGATCCATTACATTCTTCAGTAGTTTCAACTCATCTGGACGTGGTAATAACGCTGTCATATTAGTCAGCTTCTCTGTTGAGAGGTGGGTACAATCCAATGAAACCACCGCTTGACAAAGGTCATCAAAGTTGGCAAAAGCTCGAAACTGAGCTAGTGAGATTGAGATGTTGTTGGCCCGTTTAGGATCAATGATGTTGTTCATCTGTTTCTTAGTATCTTTCTTTTTCAGTTTGGCTCCACTCTTTTTTGGAGACTTGGAAAACAATTCTTCTAACCTAGATATCTCTTTATCATCGACCACATCTTCAATAGCAGGATTTGCCCATAAAGAGTTCTCCACCTCGGCAACCGCCTGCCAGTGTATCTTCTGCAACGCTTTGCTTGCCCGTCGACGATGTGGTGTTGCTGTTCTTTTCTTGGCAGCACTTGTTACTAAGCCATTTACACAACTAAACATTTGTATCTTATCTTTAGCCACTCCGTCTCTAGACATGCTTGCTACTATTGCCATCAAAGGCACACCCACTCCCTGACAATAGTTGGGTTAGGTTATAATGATTGATGAGATACAACTACAACGAAAGAAGAAGTAGAATACAACAAAGAACACACGACAATCGTACCTTCATTTTCCGATACTTGGTAAACGTATCATCCTTCGACAAATCCTCCTCTGTTAAATTTGCATATTTCTCCATTGGTGTTTGTTGTTGCTTCTTCGAGGTTGACAATGTACGAGCAGGAGTAGTAGTATTGGTAGTAGGTGAATCCTTGGCCAATGAATGATACTCCTTAAACATTTCAATCTTTACCATATCAACCCTTTGAGATAGAGAGGGCAGAGAACTCAACCAATCAACTGTTTAGTTTTAATGATATTCGGTGGGTAAAAGTAAAGTAAATCTACTAGCCGTACTTTCATCCTGTCCATCCATATACAATAATCGACTTTGCCATTTAAGGAAATTAGTTTGGCAAACATTGTTTTATGTATTATGTATTTAGTCTATCCCAACCTATACCCCAACCTCTCATAAATTGAATAAATCTCCTAGCTTTCTCACCTCATTTACACTAAACTTATTCCAATCCAGTTCTTCTCCAGCGTATCGTACTAACCTCATTTCATCAAGCAATTCCTTACATGCTTTTTCCCATGGCTCATATACCTTCTTCTTCAACTCGTCAGACATACACTTGTCGTTATCCCTTACCATATCTATTTGCATTTTGGCAAAGCCTGCTTTGACTCGAGCACTTGCTTTATCCTTCTTCTTTACCTCATCAAGTTGTTTGATCGAAGCTACTACTTTTGTCTTTTCCCGTTCTATCTTTTTTACAATAGATTTAATCTTCGAATGATTGAAGAAACCCACTTCATTATTATTACCCAAAGAAGCAGGAATTGGTCCTGTCCGAGTCCTGCCGCCCGTGCTCTTTTTGTTTCCTTTCCCCTTACTACTACCCTTACTACCACCACCTTTACCTCCTCCATTGCCTCCCTTCTTGCCAGGTGTCCCTTTCCCTTTACTATGTTTGCTTTCCTTCTTCTTGGCGGGTGTCGAGCCAACATTAGCACCATTTCCCTTCTTCTCAGGGGAAACCTCCATCTTGCTGCTGCCCATGTCCTTCTTAGTAGGCGACACGTCCATTTCCATCTTATCCGCCTCGGCCTTCTTGCCAGCCACTGCAGCAGCAGCTTGCTGCTTTTTCACAGGGATATCCACCAAGGCAGTCTCCTCAGCCTTCTTGCCATTATCTTCTCCCGTCACACCCCTCTTCTCTTGTAAGAAAAGTGATGCATCACTTGTTTTGTATGCCCCTTCTTCTTTATCTACTGAATTAACAGATAACTTATCGTCGTCCGAACTGGTTAATTCTTCTTTGGATTTACTCCCCATTTCACTACTAGCATCACTACCCTCCTCATCATCGAATTCATGATTAATATCAAAGGCGTCCTCGCTGTAATAACCGGTTGTACCATCTGTATATTCGACTGCATACTCTCCATCAGTACCAACTATAACCCCCTTCTTATTACTTTCTGCAACGTTGATAACACGAACACCTTTTCCATACTTCATTTGTTGAGATAAATTAGGCTTGTTATCATTTTCTTTACGTGAGGGAGAGCTGCTCTTGGCACCAACCAACTGATCCAGTAATGGATCAGGTTCCACTTTTTCATCATCTGAGTAATCTAATGACTTATCATCCATTTGGGGATACAAGGTATCATATTCATTAGATTTGTTGACGTTTTGGATTTTACTCTTCATCTTGTGAGCCACAGCCTCCGCTGGCACGCCCACAGATACAGCCCGAAGATACTTCTTACAATCCTCATCTTGTGATAACATTTGCTTCAACTTATCCCTTGATTGCCTTTTGGGTGATATGATGGGAGTTTGCTCTATTGTACTGTTGTCTGCCGCCGCGGCCCTAGCAGATTGCTTATCCAATTGAGCACGGAATAACTTGATCTTTGAAGCATCGACTTTATCCATCTCCATTTTATGAAGAATTGCAGCTGATGGTATACCGACTGATTTCATTTTCATATATCTAGCAAGCTCAGGGTCATTAGTACTACCGTCTGTTGTTGCTTCAGTTGGAGATAAGGTTGTAAGTGGTTTGGACTGTGCTGATTGTTCAATGTTAGAGCCGCGAGATTTGATCTGAGCCATGAGCATACTTTTTGTATTGTTGTCGACTTGAACATTGATGTTCGCTGATATAGCTGAGGGTGAAGTTAGTTTGGAGGATGCTAATGAGTCATCATGGCTCGAAGCACGTGATTTGATATGTGCTAAAAGCATACTCTTGGGATCAACCTGTTCTTTCTTTTCTGATCGGGACTTTATCTGATCAAGGAGTAACTGCTTCGAATCGACATTGGCCTTTCCCCCAGATGCTCCCGATTCAATCGAAGAGGTGAGGATGTTGGGCGGCAATGTCGATCGGCTTTGGATAGTTGGCTCAACTAAATCATGTTGAGATTGCAGTGGTAGTGATGCTGTTGCCGTGCTTTTGCTACCACCGGATTGCAACGGTTGGTATTGTACTTCAACTGACTGAGATGTGTTTGTCGTGCCAGTATTGGGTTCATGATTCTGATTAGTCCTTGATCTTTCTGTTTTGTATGATGATAATGTCGAGGCCGCTGAAGATGGTCGAGTTCGTGTGGCAACTGGTGATGGTATGGCTGTCAACTTCTTAGTAGGGGTGGTCTGTTGTTGATAATGATTTTGACCAACATTCCTAGATACTAACGGTGACCGGGAGGGTGATGATGCTGCATACCCAGTAAGCCTTGGATCTTCCCAAGTTGAATAATTGTTCTTTTCGTTATAGAAATAGGTATGTCCGTCATGTGTTGCATAAATCTTCCAAACACAACCTTCGTGATAGAACTCTTCTCCATCCTGCTGGCGTTGTTGGGATGAGTAAGTAGCATTATTATTACTAACCAAAGTAGATAACTGATTATTCACTCTAACCGGAGAATGACTAATCTGTTGTTCACCTCTAGTAAATACGGATGGTGGAAGAGAGACAGCTCCGGTGGCGTATAATGGTGACCGGTTGATATAGTTCATTGAAGATTGATTTGTCGGAGAGACTAGAGTGCCACCATTGTATGGAGAACCGATGTTATGATAATCTGGATTGGTACTAGCAGGCGATGCAGCATTGTATTTATTCAATCCACGAAACATATCTTCGCTACTCTCATCTTCGTGATCATCATTATAACTATCATAACTGTCCTGATCTGATATATCATACTCAAGAAGCAATGACATAATTCGATCACTACGTTGCTTTGATGCCATGTTAAAGCAACTACCGTTTGACGATTCAGCTGTTACATCAGCTCCCGCTTGCAGTAACACCTTAACACACTCAATCTTATTGGACCGAATAGCAACATGTAGAGGAGTATATCCATCATAGCAACGTACTTCAAGGACGTAATCATCAGCCAGATTATCTAATATAAACAGCAGACACTCGTCTTGTCCGGATTGAGCAGAACAATGTAGACATGTTCTCCCTCTTCCATCCACTAAGCCTAAGTTTGCTCCATGCTCTACCAACAGCTCAAGTATATCTAAACTTCCAATTCTACTTGCAACATGAACCGGTGCTTCCTGTGATGAATCCTCATGGTTGACAATGATTGTATCGGCATTACTTCTTTCCGCTGTTTGCAAGATGAGTCTAACAATATCAGTATGACCAGACGACACAGCAACTTGTAATGCCGTCTGACCAAAATCAGGATGAGGATCATTCTTAGCATTATACCCAAGCAGAGCCAATCTGGCAACATCAAACAAACCCAATCGACATGCAATAATTAGGACAGTATCACCTGATTCATCATCCATAAAGTCCACTGGACAACCCTTAATATCAAAGTAATATCGTAAACTGCCAATGTCAGATGCTCTTGCTGCTTGAAATAGCAATTTACTGTGTAGCGTTGCATCAAACTGTTGCATTATTCTAATAGCCGTAGGAGAAGTAATTGATTTGAGTTGATGGTGTTGTTGTTGCTGATGCTGGTGTGTATTCTTATTCTTTCTATTATGAAAGTTATCAAGCAATGTATGTATAGAATCTATCAATGCAGTTGCAAGTTGTACATCTCCTTCCTCATTATCATTTAATCCCAATGTTGTTATTGTCGATTGTACAAAGAAATCAACACTTCTCTCTTCAGTAACAAGCGAGAAACAACATTCACTGTTACTTGGTATACTATTACTACCATTCTTTGCTATATATGCTTGGAATGCACTACTTCTATTACCTTTTGCTATTTCAATAATATCATCAATCAACAATTCATGTTGTTCATTGCTATTCTTCTTGAACAATGGAGATGATAGCAATGATGATTTAGTTGTTGTCGATTCATTGTTATTATTAGCAGTAGGATCACTCCAAATAAATCTCAGTGGATATTCTGCTTTGACAATGTAATACCTCTTGGTTGAATTTGTTTGATTGTCGTCAAACAATGCTATTTCTACACTTTGTGCCGATGCTATTGTTGATCCATCATCATCATTATATGGTTTGATACGGAGATATCTCTTCTTTGCTGTGCCAAAGATATGAAAGGGAACTTTGTATAGATTTGATGTACTGCTACCACCGCCCCATAGTAGACTTGGTACTTGTAGTATTGGCGGCGGATTGATGATAGTAGACATTTTATGCAATGATTTTTTGATATCGTGTATGATAGAATTAGAATTTGTCATTGACCGCTGAGTGATAAATCATATCAATCAACTGAGCAAGATAATCATAATGAAGATTTGCAGTTTTGTGTTAATGTAGAAGGTATCGTTGCCGCTCTGTTGCTGTTGTTGTCATCGTCTTTGATTTCATCCTTTAATCCTTGACCTTGTATGTAGAATTAACTGGGAGTCTTTTCGTGTAATTGGGCCAAAGATGAAGTGAGGGATAGTTTAGTCTCTCGAGACTTGTCGGTTACGAGTTGGTAGATAAGGACGCAACTGATGAGAATAACAGACCAAAAGATTGCTTTGCTTGCCCTAGACCGATCAGGTTGAATAATAATAGTATGAGTATGCAGTGTGTATAATGTAATAGTAGAGAGTTATTGTAGCTAAAATTTCTACAACTACAAGCAGAAGAGACATAAGTATATCTGTCCCTTCTCCTACATATTGTACTTTGATGGTATGTAACTAATCCTCTCTACTCTCCCTACGTCAAACTCTTCTAATGGATCACTCAATGTCATGCTCTGAGTACGGCTAGTACAAGAGTTGACATCCATACATGATGCCTCCTTATCTACTGAATCCTCCTTGTCCTTAGATTGTCTCTCTATTCTTTCACAACACTCAAGAGCACGTAATATTCTTTTCTCTTTGTCATATGTTGGAACAGTGATAAATGGAGGAACGTTTGACCAATGTTGACTATTGTTGCCGCCGCCGCTACGTCCGGTTGTGCTTGTTGTTCTTCCAGCTAACTGCATTTGTACCCCTAAAACTAGCGTTCCATTCACTAAAGATTGTAATATATTTGATCGTTTGGCAAAGTTCTTAATACCAATATTATCAGACATACTCCCACGTGCTCCAAACTTATGCGATGAAATGAAGAATGGTCTACATCCTACGACTTCTCTCCCATTCGAATCTTTCACAATGATAGAGTAATTAATATGTATGCTCGTATTTGAAACGTTTATAAGATATATGGCCACGTGTCTATCCAATACTTTCGATGTCGATGAACTTGAACGTGCTCCACCTGGTTTGATCTTTAATATCCAATGACATCCTAAACAAGTAAATATTGGTGATTTAATTCCTTGGCCTATTAGCGGTAGATGATTTGCAAAGTTATGGTATCGAATTTCAGCCGTGTCCCACCCTTGAAAGTTAGCTGTGGGCGTTCCAACATCTATAATTGTGGTAGTAGACTTACCCATCGTTGATGATATGCCATTTGATGTCAGTGTCAGGTCAGGAATTGCAATTGCAATAGGTACAAAACAATATTATGCTATGTGACTTTCCCTTTAAAGTCAATCGAACACCGAGTATATGCTTCAACCAGAGGTATGACAATAGTAGACGATATTCCTATATCCACTTAACCTTTTAATCAATATAATATTATTACAGCAATCCTCTGCCAAATCCACTGCCATTAAAGCGACATCCACTCTGCTGCCCCGGCTATGACTTACGATATGACCTGTAAAATCGTAAGCTATGGGCTGCGTACATAAAAAAGTATGGCGTACGACTTATCAAATTATGAGAGTTGGTTATGTGATATGTGTTACACTTGAGTGTTGACGACAGTATATATATGGAGCTAGCGGCTACAGTGGAACCAAAGAAGCAAGTCAAATTAAACAGCCCAAGGACTTCGTAGTAGGATAGGATTATGTTCTTCTTTGGATGGTCGATTCATCGCAGTGGCAGCAACGCCATTAACATACAATACGTACTGAAATCATACTGCTGGTTATCATTACTTCTTCGAGTAGTTGATGCTTTACATCCAAATGAAGTAAGCATGGGTACTACAATCCTTGCAGTTCGGTATAAAGATGGTGTTGTTGTTGGTGCTGATACACGTACAAGTGTGTCTGGCTATGTTTCTAATCGATATGCTGTAAGTGGTTTATCAATCAAGGCTATGTTTGTGTTCAAACATTCTCAAGGACAATCTAACATCTTTCCATATAATCCACTCATATACAGGCCAAACTAACATTTGTGTTGGATAGAAATGTTGATAACTTTGTTGCATCATCACCATCACCATCATCAAATAATAATGCCGACGGTGGACAAATTTTAGAATCTTCTCCTGATAATAATGTTAGTAACGCAGCCGAAGCATCAACATGTGTAGTTTGCAGATCAGGCTCGGCAGCAGATACACAACACCTAGCATCAATAATCAGATCAGAACTTGTATCACGTCAAATATTATACCGCATACCTGGCACTATAACTCATGTTGCATCATTACTACATAATATATTAGTTGATAATAAAGATGACTTATCAGCAAGTTTAATCTGCGCTGGATATGATCATGAAATAGATAGGGGTGTGATATATACAGTAAGTCCTGGGGGGACTGTATTTGAGGAAACATCGTGGGCAGCTGGTGGTAGTGGATCGACTTATATCTTGGGACATTTAGATTCATGCCATCCCAAGAAAGGTAGTATATTGCAAACAGAAGAGGAGGCATTAGAATTTGTATCAAATGCTATTGGTATTGCAATGGATAGAGATGGAAGTTCGGGTGGATTCATACGAATGTATGTGATTGATAAAACTGGAAAAAGGTTTGTTGCGGTTTCTAGGAATAAGAGCAAGAAGGAAGAGAAGGAGAGACGAGCGGCAGGAGGATCTACTTTGTCTCTGAAACACTTTGCTCCACCAATATCTACTCCCTCCATATCCAGTAAATGAGCGGTGGGGTGTAGTTTATAAAATCAAACACCAATGTGCATATTAATGTAGATAAATTCAAAAATAATCTAAGCCTTATTAATCTAATCGTTATCAAACACCAAATAATAGCACTAATATCAATCTACTACCCCCACGGGAAGAGACCCATAAACCTCATTTCTATCAAAGACTAGAAACCTATTGCCTACTGTTTGGACTATCTAGAGAGAGATATCGTAGAGAGGGAGAGAACTCAACCAATTAACGTCAATTAACGTTTAGTTTTATTTATATTCGGTGGGCAAAGTAAATCTACTAGCCGTACTCTCATCCTGTCCATCCATATATAATAATCCAGTCAATGGCATATGATCCCACAATAATGTTAATTCAACTTCAGTACCACGTAATTCATCCTTCTGATCAACCAATCCATACTTTACAAAAACATTCTCTTCTTGTATAACTTTATTGGTATCAGTATTTTCAATAATACGATCCCATAATACTATTTGATTCTTGGGATTGGTTGGTGTTTTATATGTTGCTACTACATATACGAATATTTGTTTAATGTTCCAATGGAATGCGGGGTTCATATCAGCCTATTAATATTATGTGCAAACAATTTTGATGTTTTTGGAAATTTCAATTAGTATACTCATACAAAACAACAACAAACAGCAAACAACAACAGCACACACAAAACAACACTATAAACTTACATGTAAATCAAAACTCAACAAGGCACGATCAACACCACCATGATTTTTTAAACTTTTCATATTATTCAATTGCAATGTATGTATGTTTGGTTTGTATTTGTTGGAATGTCCAATTTTGGATATTGCCGCTAATATTGATAGACATAGTAAGACTGTTAGGCCGAAGAATACTACGGCGTTTAGACGTACCCAAACTGTATGCATGCTTAATTATGAGGTTGTGGTCTTCTACCTAATTTTGAATTGTTGTTGTTGGAGGTTATTAAGAGATGATACAAGAGAAGTTCAGAAATCTGAGCACATCATATGTACATATCTTATGCACAAGAAACAATTGTATTACAAACAGCACGGCCGTGTAAACCATACCACAACAATTATTCATCAACACAATATAACATACCAGATAATTCAATGATGGATGGAGAATGGAGAGTGCAAATTAAAAGTAAGTGCAAGTGCAAGCAAGCTCAAAGCCAAGTACAAAGGGGGCATCCAAATTATTGGGGGGCTACAACCCTTGCCCACTCTCACTCTTCCACTAATCACTAAATAACATCAAAAGCCAAATAATACTCCTCTCATCTCGCTCGTGGCAGTTATCCTACCCCCAACTAGTTAGTACGGTGGTCAAAGAGCTTTAAAGAGACTATTATTATCTGCTGTTACCGCCGCCATTTGTTATCACACGAATAGCATATAATATTCACATATCGATTTTTGGGTAAGTTTCTTTTTGTTGGATGTTATCTAAATTTTGGGAAAGAGATATCACATGCATACTGCTTTGGACATGACGTACTAAGTATATATGATATTGGGAGCTTTTCTTAATTTTAATTTTTGTTTGGGGCTCATTTTGCGGTAACACAAGGTGTATAGAATGTGTTTGGCCGCCTTATATTATGACTTTTGTGCTATGATACGTGCACAAAGGGAATTAGTTGTTTACAGTTGCATAGAGTGGACGATATACTAGTTATTTATCTCTTGCCGTATTTCTCACCTTCTACATATCTTCATCTATACTTTCCAGATTTATATATATCATTAAAAAAAGAAGAACATAATGAAAATATCTGTGGCAATAAGTTGTTTATTGGCAACTACAGCCACAACAACATATGCATTCTCGTTTGTACCTACACATCGTGCAAATTTGATTACTACCACTCAACAAAAACAGCAACAACAATATGGTTCAGCGTCAAAATTGGTAATGAAAGATTCTGAATCAAGTGAGGGTGGATCAAAATTTAGCCTATCAAATCTCTTCTCGGGTGATGGGAAGTCATCCTCATCCTCCCTTCGTGGTTCGTCAACATCATCATCAACTTTATTAGAACCCCATCCAAGTAAACGTGATCATATCAATCCACTTAATGCACTTTATCCACCCAACCGTGAGACAATCGAAAATGAAAGAGTCAATTCTTCAGAAGGAGGAGGTTCACTACCATTGCCATTCCACTCATCAGTAACATCGGGTGTACTTCCCAACGGCTTCTCATACATCTTCTTACCAAATAGATCACCACCAGGACGATTTGAGGCACATTTACAAGTATTTAGTGGATCAGCCGATGAACTCGAACCACAGCAGGGTATTGCACACTTGACTGAACACGTTGCATACATGGGATCACGTAAGCGAGAACGTTTATTCGGTACGGGGTCACAAACGAATGCCTATACCGATTTTCATCATACAGTATTTTATGCGGCATGTCCAACATTGGCACCAGGACGGGGCAGCACGCCCATGTTACCCATGGCACTTGATGCATTATGTGACGTTATGGAGGCACGATGTGATCCATCCCGTATCGAAAAGGAACGTCAGGCGGTGTTATCTGAAATGACAATGGTGAATACAATTGAATATCGTGTTGAGTGTCAAATATTAAGTACGTTACATCGTGAGAATCGATTAGCAAAACGTTTTCCAATTGGTAAAGAAAGTTTAATCCAAAGTTGGAAACAGGATGATGTTAAGACATGGCACCGGACACATTACCGTCCTGATAATGTATTGTTATATATTGTTGGCGATTTAGACCCTACAGTTGTTGAGAAGACTATACAAGATAAGTTTGGACATTTAACTGCCGAGAAGCAGGGGAGTCAAATTAAGATACAAGAATTAAAGAAGGAGGCTAGTCAATTAGCCGATGCTGTTGTGGGTAGTACAATGAAACAGGCACAGAGTTGGCATTATCCACCTGTTCGACATGATTTTTGTGTCGGTGAGGGTGTGAAGGATATTTTAGATGAAGCAGGTGAAACTGGACAGTTAATTCGTAATGATGCTGCCAAGGCCGACGAGGATGAGATTAGTATTTATGATATTCATTTACAACAACCATATGATTTGGATGACAAGGTCCAATTCTTAAAGGAGGCTGAAATGTCACCGGGGAAGATTATACGTCCACATATTTTCAAGCATGAGTTATTACAGAATTTTTCATTCCATCTATTTGCAAAACGGCCCGTGGAACCTATTAAAGACATTGCTAGCTTTCGTCGAAGTTTGGCAAGGAGGGTTTGTTTAGCGGCGTTGCAAATTCGGTTAAATGTGGGAGGTAGGTCGGATGACCCTGCATTTACATTTGTGGAGTTTAATCAATTGGATAGTGCACGTGAGGGTTGTGCGGTATGTAGCTTAGACATGACTGCCGAGCCAAATCGCTGGGAGGAGGGAGTAGTAACATCTATATCTGAAATTCGTAAATTGGGCTTGTATGGAGTTACGCCTGGTGAGATGGAGCGATATGCCTCGGCATTATTAACCGATGCTGAACAATTAGCAGCCCAGGGAGATATGATTTCACATAGTGATCAATTGGCATACTTGATGGAAACTGTTGCCAATGGTCATACATTCATGAGCCCTGAGCAGAGTTATGCGGTAACAGAACAGGCCTTAAGTACTTTAACGCTTGAGGAGGTGAATGAGGCTGCCAAGGAATTGTGTGCACACATTACAGGATTGAAGGATGGAGAGGCGTCGAGTTCGGGTGTTGTAGTGGCAGTGGCGTGCACGCCTAAGTCAGCGACCGAAGGTGATGCCATGGCATCCTTAAATGAAGATAAGCTGTGTGCGGCAATTCGTAAGGCATGTACAGTTGACGTCAAGCCAGTGGAGGATGTGGTAGTGCCACATACCCTGGTAACACCTGACGAGTTAGAGAAGGCAATGAAGGACCACCCTCCCGCTTGGGAACCGGGTCAATTCTCCGATGGTACGCCCAATACACCTGCCGACCGTATCACCCGTCCCTTCACTCTACGTCGTTTGGGCAATGGTATTCGTGTGGGCATTGCTCAGAATACTGCCGAGTCTCAACGGGGACACTTGCGTCTCGTGGCACCAGGAGGACGCGATGCCGAGGAACGGTTCGGGTTTAAGGCTGGCTCCCTTGCCGTGGGTGCACGTGCCATGCAGGAGGGCGGATCATTTGGTCGATTCAGCCGTGAACAAGTGGAGCTCTTTGCCGTGGACCATTTGATCATGGTTGAAATTAACTGTAACGAGGAGGCATTGACTATGGACTTTGTCTTCCCTACTACCAACGTGGGTAATTCTGGCTATGGCGACGACATGAAATTGGGCATAACAGGAACTGAGAGTGTTATGCAAATTGTTCGTGAGATATTGATTGAGTTCAATTGGGAAGAGGATGCATTGAACAGGAGTAAACAGAGCTACCGTACGGCACATGAAAGTTTAGGGAAGAGCTTGGAGGGAAAGAGTACTGAAATGATTATGGAAGCTGTTGCCAGTGGCGATCCAAGGTGAGGACAAGTTGTTTTTGTCTACTATGTTCATGTCTCGTTCAGATTCTGTGCCGATTTCTAAACTCTCTCTTTCCCCTACACACACTCTACCTTTCACAGATTCTTGTCGATTGATGTGGATACCGTCAATGCTGTCACCCTTGAGGATGCCAAGAATGCCGTCATGTCCCAACTGATGCCAAAAGATATTGAAATTTCCGTCTCAGGTGACTTTGTAGTGAATGATGTACTTGATATGATTCTCAATTACATTGGCACTGTCCCCGCAGATGCTAATTCAGAGTATGTAGTTGAACAAGCCAAGAAGGATTTCAGTGGCGTGCCTGCACTTGAACTACCTGGCAAACATCTTGATTTGGAGCTGGAAGATTCAGACCCGCGTGCTGTAGCTTATGTTGCAGGGGCTGCACCCAACTCATGGGGATTCCTTGCTGACGGATCCACCGTTGCACAACGAGTTAGTGAGGCTGACAAACGGGCTAGTGATTACGACAAACAACGGAGGGCCCACCCATTGTTTGCCAATGCCGCCCTCTCATTGGTATCTGAAATTGCCAATAGACGGCTTTTCAGCACTGTTCGTGAAAGGAAGCAGTTAACATATGATGCCAACTTTTCTTTGACTGGATTTGAGAGACTGAAGGGTGGATGGTTCTTGGTTACCGTCACTGCCTCGAAGGAGAAGGCAAAAGCAGCATTAGAAGCCTGTAAAGAAACTCTCGAGGCACTCAAGACGTCGAATCCAATCTCACCAGATAATCTCGAGTCTGCCAAACGTGTCGTATTGAACCGACACGAGGGAGAGCTCCGTACCTCACAATATTGGGCCACGATGATGTCTGGCATCCAAGAGGAGTCCATTCCATTGAAGGGACCACTTTCAGTGACCGACTTCCATGCCGTAATTGAAAGCATGACCACAAGAGATCTTCAGCTAACTCTCGATTGTATGGGCTTGGAAGAGAGTGAGCTTTATACTGCAATTGGGAAGACAGTACAGCCTGAAGGATTGGTGGATGATGGCATAGTCAAGGCCTCACCAATGGCTGGGATGGGAAGAGGAGGTGCTTTGAAAGGATAGTTTAGACTTGTCGTTACATTTAAGAGAAATGTTTAAAAGTCTAAAGATGCTGCATCTGCTTCAACTCCTCTAGAAAGCTACTGCTGTTGTGCACCGTACTACCACCAAGGATGATACGAACCTTCCCTGCATTCGCTTCATTATATAATCCTATCTTTGTACTCTCTTCATATGTCACTCCTCCAACCATGAAGACTAAAATCTCTTGTGGCAGGGGCATACCCTCAACATTCACAGACGTTCCACCACCTGATAATAATAATGGATGAGTTTCACCTCGTAACTTCCCCTTGAAAGCACCCTCTACTGTATCCATTAAAACAGGTGAGTGCTGGGAATAGACATTCGACACACCTTGAACTGATGACATGAAACTTTTCATTAACTTGCTTGTCACGTCTGTGTTCGTGCCATACAATCCCGGTCCTCGTCTCTTTGACCCTGCATAACGCAATATGGCATCCACCAAGGCAACACTATCAGAGGGTACACCACCGCGTTTCATTGCCTCCTTCACAGCCGGTATAGCATTATTACTCGTTGGTATATTCTCATATCGTAATGCATAAAGCATACCCAAGCGTAACTTATCAGGAATCTTCACGGACGAACTGTTCAATTTCTTCATTAACTCTCGCAAATGCTCGGCATGATTATCAACACATGCCAAATCTTGCTCAAATGCCGATACGTCCATTAAGCTGCATACCTCAACCAATCTTTTAAGGAATCAGAAGTTTTAATTCCACACAGTGATGACAAGAAAGGAGAGGGTTAGTTTTTTTTTACTAGTAAAAGTGCAAAATCATATCACATATGCAAATAACTATGTAATTGCTTACCTTGCCAATTCACCCATAATGGCAACATGCTTCGACACAGTGTGAGATTGACTTCGTAACTCTGGATACTTATCCATAAACTGTTGCATATCCTCAATAGATTTTAAGTTCGATACTTGATGTACCTTCGATTGTGCTTGATAATCTTGTAATAACTTTTGTATTGCCTCACCTAATTCACCAAAGTTGGAGTATCGATGTTTCTGGAAGAAGGTATCATGATTCGGTGCCGAGGATAATACCACTTCTTCCAAGTCCTTGGCAACATTTGGTACTCCCTTGAGTATGACACGACTATTGTTCAGACCTAATAGTTCATGTACCATTGCTTGATATGTCCATTGACTTAGCAGGGGTGTGACGGGATCATCCATCCTATCAAGGATTAGAAGGAGCATTGTATTACTGCCACTACTACCTCGTCCACCACCAGATCCTCTCCTGAAATGAAAGATTTGATCTGATGCAATACTTTCACCAATATCAGTAGCAAATTGCTTTGCCATCTTGGAACTCTTCTGATATCGTATAACAGCCGGTTGACGTTTCATAGCAAGTAGCATCGATTGCAACCCTGTTACATTCCTTTGATATAGATTATTATAATACTCACGTTGTTGAGTATGCGATGACGACGACGACATGGCAACACTCATGGGGAGGGTATTACGACAATTCAAACTCAACAAATCAGGATTAATCGGTAAAAAGTCGGCATAGAATTCTTGTACCTGACAAACACGTTCATTCAAATCACTCTCGGCAAGGAGTGTTAGTAAATTCATGGGTAATATACCCGAGAAGTAGATGTGATATTCTGAAAATCGTGGTGATGCCAATTCTTTCACTAGTAGACCAATATTAATTTGTGTTGGACGTAAGTAGCATACTGCCTTCATATGTGACACTTGATTATTGTCGGGATTATTCTCCTCGGTTAGTTCCAATGAGTTGATATCACTGCTCATCAGACTACCGCCATTCTTATTAGTATTAGAGGAAGTAGTATCGTCAAGACGACTAACTAGATATACCTCCCTCGATAAGATTTCAGATTGAGATGAAACACATGATAATATTTGTGTGGTCGATGCATCGAGGAGTAATACCTTCATACCCTGACATCGTCCATCACCAGTTATTAAGCGATCTATGTATTGTCTTATTGATTCGATACCATTGAGCTGATTGCTATTGGTATTATGATCTGATGAATCCATTGTATGATTATATTGTCGTGTTTACTTGTTGTTTTTTATGTCACTTTTGCAATTATCAGGGGTGGTGCAATGAAGATATCATAAAGCAAAAGATCGGTGAGTTAGTGAAGAAACATATGATTGTTGGTTAGTCTTAACAATCAACCAGCCCACATCTAAGGCATAAGAAATAAGTTGGGTTTCTTTCTTCCACAAAACCACACCAAGTGCCGCCCGTCAATTTGTTGATAACTTACCTTGTCTAATAACACACACAAACGGTATAGATGATGATTGTTAGCACAGATATATCGAGCTGTACTTGCCTACACTATTATCTACCTAGAGTGCTGCACACAAAGCAAAAAGAAGTTTCAACTATCTGGAAGTTTCTAAAAAGGACTCCTCATTCATTTGGCTCTCATCTGTGCCTCAAGAGCCTCCAGTAGAAGACTTAGAAGTACTTAGCCGTGAATGACACGTCGGAGGTATATACTGTATAATTCAAACAACTCGAAGTTATCGATTATAGCGAACATAGGAGATAACCACACTCATGTTTAAGGCGGTATCTTTGGATACTGTGATGAGAGGAGGACTTACGGCCTAAATGTTAAATGAAACATAAAGCAGTATGTCAATTAATCAATTTATATACATTAAGAGATATGCATTGATCTTTAATTGAAATAACAAACGAAGTCCGTGTTTAAGTTTAAGTGTTACTGGTACTTTTTATTTCACTACTTTTCAATACCATCATTCGTTATCAACTACTACATTCTAAGACCTCTTCTATCATCTACCCTTCTTTGTCTTCTTAGTAGTAACCATTGCAAATCCATCATCATCTACTAGAGGTTGAGGTTTCTCTTCTGGCTTTTCACCCAATTGTCTCGGAGGTGGTAAACA
>Ga0075437_12177_pt1 | contig 17597 bp, 13 predicted proteins | sample MintriMetagenome_FD_74266 | JGI IMG/M metagenome (GOLD analysis project Ga0075437, IMG submission 74266) | Marine eukaryotic communities from Monterey Bay, USA to study complex ecological interactions - Minidiscus trioculatus and... | ecosystem: Environmental > Aquatic > Marine > Unclassified...
TGAAAGATGAAGTGAAAAAAATGATGATTTCGGTATCCTTCAATCTCTACTTCTCAAACGACGACGACGAGATGACTACTACTATTTCAGCAACATATAACTCACAGTAGGCTGGGCTAGTAGGTGAGTAGGCAGGGCTTAAGATAAGGAGAGAGAGAGAGAGAGAGATGTAGTAACTTCTGTTAGTGACGGCTTGCAAAGGACAATCAAATGATACAAACTCAAATCACTGAGACTTCATCTTGATCACTATACAAACTCAGACCTACCTTGTAGGACTATATGCTGGTGATGTTGGTGCTAAAGAGAGAGCAAAGGAAGAGGTTCATTAGTACATTTAGCTGATAGAATAGACAAGACAGGCAATCATTGGGAGAGATGTAATTTTTGGAAATCGGTATCCTAGGATACCGATTGAGTCTCGAGCTCTCGCTCCTCTCGCATTGTGTATGGACACAAAGACAATCGATTACTCACAGTAAGCTGGGCTGGTAGGGGCTATAAAGGGAGATGAAAGAGACAATAGACATTGCAGAAGGCTTGGTTAGGGTTTATTCAAGTGGCAAGCAAAGGTGTGTGCTCAAAAAGTGTATATTCTTACAGTACGCCGGGCTAAGGATGAAGAGTGACAGAGTAGTAACTTTTATTAGTCATGTGGTTTGTATAAAGCAATCAAATAACACTAACGCAGACTTACCTCGTTGGACTGTATGCTGGTGAAGTCGGGGAATAGGCCTGTGGTAAGGAGGAAAGACAATATACTAGACGGTTAGAAAGGAGTTTCATCATCAAGCTGTATCATTGGCTTCATCAATACAACAATACCGAGACACTCACGGGAGATGTCGGGCTGTACTGCTGTAGAAGCGAAAAGGGGAGAAAAGTGATTATATTAGAGAGAGGTGATAAGAATAGAACATCAATCTTCCCCTCATCAACTTCTTACCGGACTGGCACTTCCAAACTGATCTCCTGTACCGTAGCTTCCACTTGCTCCACTGTAGCTGCCGCTTGCGGGTGAGTATGATGGCGAGAAGCCACCAACTGCTGGACTGAAGCCTCCAGCTGCATCAGCAAAGGGAGACATTTCAACAGATGCGTTGTTCATACTTGGACTGGATGCAAATGGAGTAGAGGCATAAGGTGTCGGCATGCCAATACCCCCAGCTAATCCAAGTTCCTTGTCACCTTCAAATCCATCAACAACGACCTCTACGGCATCACGGATAACCTTGTGCTCATCAAGCAACAAGTCCATGTCACCAGTTCCAACTTTAGCAAGCTGTCCCATCATAATGTTCTCGGTGACTCCACGAAGTACTTCTTCCTCGGCATAGACAGCTGCATCATTGAGCATGTCAACCGTTTCTTCAAACGAACACCTCAACAATGGGCCAGATTCAACACGGTTGATTCCATGACGATCAACTGCCATCAAGTGACCATGCATTGTCATAACGTCGACTAGAGAAAAGAAGTAAAGTAGAAAATATGTAAGTGAACCAACACATATTAGTTGAAAGAAAGGCACATCAAAACTTACCAAGACACGCAAGATGGCGGTAGTTCACATAAGAACCATCAAACGAAATAACATTTCGAAGTTCACTTAAGATGGCGGTACGGACACCTTCAATACCAAGTACCATAAAGACTTCGACAATATCATTTGATATAGTTCTAGAGGCATCAACATAATCGATACCAAGCACGGACATGAGACTTGTTCCATCTGTCTCGAGGACCCACTCTACAACACGGTCAAATCCCTTCTCATCGTCCCAGATGGTCTTCTTTTCTTCACGCATGAAGACCTTCTTCACATCTTCTACACCACGCAGCCGAAGTGTCAGTAGCATATTCTTTTCTAGTCGCTTCAAGAACACATCATCTTCTTGGCCTAGCTCGACATCTTCCAAGATTGTATTACCGTGCTCATCAACGCCTTGAATCATGGGCACATCGTTTACAATACGGATTCGCACAACTAAGTCATCAGCATTGTCATTTGACACTAGCACATTAAGGTCACTGCCATATTCGTTGGCAATTTCAGCAGCAATCTCATTCATCTTGATCTTCTTATCAACCATGACAACTTGGTTCAACTCAACGCGAAGCACCCATGGCGATAGACGACGAAGGTCTTCTTCGGTCTCTTCACCAATCTCGTAGTATTCCTTGACAAACTCGCGATCCTTGGCAACTAGAGTGTTCACAGGATCTGGATCATAATAAATCTCAGTAAGCTTGGTTACATCTCCAAGGACTGTGTACTCAATGAGAGAATGAACAATTTTGGCAACATCGGCATCACCACTGACATGATCCTGTAGGTAGATTGTCAGCCCGGGAGTCTTGACAGTCTTTGCAACGTTAATAATCTCCTTCAATCGAGGCACTCCCAATGTTACATTCTTGGCAGACACACCAGCGTAGTGAAAGGTGTTCAGTGTCATTTGAGTTGCAGGCTCACCAATACTCTGTGCTGCCAGGACACCGGCCATCTCGCCGGGTGATACCTTAGCATGATGGAAACGTGTTTCGATCTCACCAAGGACCCAATTCAAGGCAACTTCGCTTAATCGATACTCTTTCAATACACGCTTACTGGCAAGATAACTCCTAATAAGAATACGATACAATGTCGTGGCATTGCTTTGGGCTTCAACACTCAGAACATCGTCTCCCACAACAACAACAAGACGGCGCAACAAGGCGTCGATTTTCTCAATCACATTCTTGGGGTGCAAATCTGATGGCAATCCCTTATCAATTTGGAATTGTCGAAGTGCATTCTGGATGACACGTTTGATATTTCCTGGTGCATAGGAATTCACATCATCTTCCCTACCTGCCTCACGGTTTGCCATGACAAGACGAAGGACGCGCTGATCATCCTTGAGTGACTCAATCTCACCATCCAGCATACGCTGAACTTTGGGGTTGTGACGACAATCCTCAATGATTTCTGCTTCGAGGAAGGGGATGCTTTGGTCGTCATAACCAAAGTCAGGATCGTCAGATTGAAGCAGGTAGCGCTCTTCGAATTCGCGCTTGTTAAGCCTTAGCGAATCAAATGACTGCCTCTCAATCCACACAGCATCCATACCGTCTTCTCCGTAGAGGAATTGAACAATTTGTCCTCCTGATGTTCGTAGGGTACCATCATATCGTGCCATGACAGTTTCCATAGCCTTCACTAGACGACGTTGGATGTATCCAGTCTCTGCTGTCTTACATGCAGTATCAATAAGACCTTCACGACCACCCATGGCATGGAAGAAAAACTCTTGTGGAGTTAACCCACTCAGGTATGAGTTCTCGACAAAGCCTCGAGATTCTGGACCTAAATCATCCTTGGAGAAATGAGGCAATGTCCTGCGCTTGAAGCCGTAAGGGATTCGACTTCCTTCAACATTCTGTTGACCAACACAAGCAATAATTTGCGAAATGTTGATGAATGAACCCTTGGATCCGGCTGTCACCATTGCCTTGACACTGTTCTTTTCCGTTAAACTACCTTGAGCTGATTTACCAGCGTGATCACGTGCAGTGTTGAGAACACGGTTCACCAACTGCTCGAACGATTCAATCATTGTTCGTCCAGGCTGAGTCTCCAGCTCTCCTCGTTGACCTTTACGAACAAGATCATGCACATTAAGCTTGGCCTTGTTGATGGTACTGGCAATTTGTTCCATAGTGCCAACATCGGCAATGGCATCAGAGACACCAATACTGAAACTAGACTGCAACACCCAGTAGTTCGTGATGACTTGTACTTGATTCATGAATCGAGCTGTATCTTCGTGGCCTACATCCAGCCATGCAGTGTGGATAAGACCACCCATACCAGTACCAATAGTCTTCTTATCGATGGTACCTTCGATCAATGTACCCTCCATGACAGTAACTATGTTATCATAAGCGTTGAAGGTGTTCTCGCCAGGGCCGCCATTATTTGCCTTGCCTCTGAGGTTAATCCTAGGCAATATCAAGCTCATGATCTGCTTTCCTGTCCATAACTCCTCTGGCTTGTAGATGGCAGGGGGTGGGATACGACCATCCCAATCTTCAACCCACATGAGAATGTTCATCATGAGATCCTTCTTCAAGAAGACATCACGCTTGGTCATCTTCTGTACAGCGAGTAAGGAATCTTGCACAATACCCATAACAGGACGATTGGACTGTCCACTAACAATCACACGAGGACTGTGCATCATCAGCTCGGCCTCGGCACGAGCGGGTAGACTCTGTGGAACGTGTAGGTTCATTTCATCGCCGTCGAAATCGGCATTGTAAGGAGAGGTACAACTTAAATTCAAACGGAAGGTACTCCAATCCAGCACCTTGGCCATGTGGCCCATAATAGACATCTTGTGAAGACTTGGCTGACGATTGAAGAGTACAATATCACCATCTCGCAGATGACGCTCCACAATCCATCCATTGGCAAGTAGCAAATCGCTCTTGTTCTTGACATAACGCAGATCAATACGCAATCCATCACTTCGAATAATGTGCTTGGCACCAGGATGCTCGGTAGGACCGTTGGCTACTAGAGCACTCAGCTCTTGGATGTTGAAGGGGGTAACTCGTTCTGGCACGGTTAGATTCATTGCCACACTTCTAGGTACTCCCACTTGATGAATTCCAAGGTTAGGATCAGCAGTGATGACTGTACGTGCTGAGAAGTCAACACGCTTTCCCATTAGATTACCACGAATACGACCTTCCTTGGCCTTAAGTCTCTGAGCCAATGTCTTGAGAGGACGGCCACTCCTTTGTGTTACTTGTGGCATTCCACGAAGTTCATTATTCATGAATGCAGCGCAATTGTGTTGAAGAGCCTGCTCGAATTGCTCGACAATAATGTTGGGCTCGCCATTCTTGATCGCCGTCTTCAGAGCAATGTTTGACTTTACAATGTTGACAAGTTGGTGAGTAAGGTCATCCTCTGAAGATTGGGCACCGCCTCCCATGACGACAGAAGGTCGCACATGAAGTGGAGGCACGGGCATTACAGAGGTGCACATCCACTCGGGGCGTGCCCAAGTGATATCAAGTCCGAGTGCTTTTACCTCATCATCTCTCATCTTTTTGCTGTTGAAATGAGTACGTGAAGTGGATTGTGAGCATGGGTTAGAAATGATGTCTAATGAGATTCATCTATAAAGAAAGCTCCAACACAACTTACAAGATGTCAACAGCCTTTTGGGCACTCAAGAATTGTTTCTTATCACCAGGAACACCCTCCATCCCATCGGCATACTCAATTTCGACGTGAAGACCAACCTTGGTATACTTTGGTTGGACGCCATTGCAATGGTCGCATTTCTTCTTGGGACGGAGGAGTTCATGCATGGCAGTCAATCTCTTCTTCCTGTTCTTGATTGTCTTGGCCCGACGAAACTTATACTCAGTGTCATCCATGACAATACGACTACAATGGAAGCATACACAACGCAAGGTCTTAAGAGTAACATCAATGAAGCCATAATGGTAGACTGGACGGGCTAACTCAATATGACCAAAGTACCCGGGATCTGACTTGTCATGCAGATCACCAAGACGAGGGTCGTTGACACCACCATATACGGGCTGACCAGCCATATACGTCTGTTTGGTATATATTTAGAGAAATGTGAGGTATTATAGGAGTGAGTGTAAATGTTTGATATCTGTATATATGATGCTAATCAGATGAGATCTCCATACTTCTCAAAACTTATCACCAACAAAAGTTCTACTGCAACCACAGGTAACGAGTCTATACAACACATCCAATCCATATTATACTCACCTCATATCTAGTAACACCAGCGGGGATTTTCCTCCCATTAACAGTAATAGCCTGAGTTACAGAGTATTGTCTTAATTCATCAGGATTGATAATACCAAACTGCAACTTCTTAATACGTCGAAGACGAGCTGAGGAATGACCAAAGTTCGTACTTGCTTGAGAGAGGGAGATTGCTCCTGCCTCACGGGCTGTTCCGTCTTTTCTAGGTGCCATATTTTATATGTGTTATTTAAGATTGTTTTTGTATTGATATAATTATCTTGTAGACTTTGCTTGATTGAAATGTTATTTGTCTTTATAGGAGTATAACTTTAACCTTGTTATCTCCCAGTAATTGCAGTAAAACTTATCCACCGAATATGATTGATATTATTCCACAGATATATTGGTATTAAATAGTACTATTTTGAGTATATATCTGCTTTAGAAATCGTTGATCAGATGCGGTATGTTTGTATAATATTTTTTGTGCACAAGATATGCACAATTTTACTATTATATTGCAATCAGTAGCTGACTAGACTAGAAAATTGTACAGCTGTGATTACCTCCTTCTTATCTCTATATCTAATCGGGGTTTTATATGATTTAATAGATTCTAGTGTGTTTAATTTAATATTGATTTGCTTGATAGTTGTTTTTAGTTTTATTGTGTTGCAATGAAATAAGAGGCTCATCACGACGGTTGATATAATTGGTGGTCTGTCTGTCTCTCCAAAGGTGACACGCACAACAAACTTGGACATAAAATCGCTTTCTGAACCGTCGAGAATCAGTTACAACAAAATAGTGGACATACCACTCATATTAACAAGCCGCTATAACATCCGCCCGCTATAATGTATTAAACAAAGCGGACTGTAAACTGTCATCTATTGTGCATATTAAACGTTTGCTATCATTGGAAGTAAGAAAAATGAGCCAATATAGCGGTAGATCACAAGTTGCAAAATTAGTGGTTGTGGCGGCTCTACTGCATACTATTCATGCCTTTAATATTGCAAATATATCAACCCGTATACCTCTAGTATCATCTTCCACATCTCTATACATGGGTGCAATGAATAGACGCAACAAGGCTGCTGATCTAGCAGCTAAAATGGCAGAAGCTAAAAAACAACGAGAATTGGCTGAGACTGAGGGTGGTGAAACAACAATAGAGGATGAATCAAATGATAGTAGTAGTAAAAATCTATCCGCGGCTGAAATTAAACTTAGAAATGATAGACAACGATTTGCTGATATGCTTGATAATTCAATGAGTGGCGGCGGTGGTATAGATAAAGGATATTATTTGACTGAACAGCAAGAAAATGAGAATGCAGATGCAGTATGTAAGTATATTTGTTTACTTGTTATTGATTGTTTGGTAATGGAATTGGATATTTTTTCGTGTTTTAGCAAAAGTTTTATTGTTTGGCTGGAGTTAGTATTTAGTGATTGTTTGATGGTGGATTTGGATTGTGTTTCGGCAAAGTTTGGTTGGACTTTAATGTGTTATTTGTTGTACTGACCATCTCCTCTTCCTCAACACCAATTACACACTTTAGTTAGAGGAGTTACCCGTATATATGAAGGTGATCCGGCTCCTACCGAACCTTTTGGTGGGTTAATAAATATAGAGACTGGTGAGGCTTTAGGGAAGGGAGGCGCATCCCGGCTCATTCCTTGGGAAGGATCAAGATCTTCCACCTCTGGGGATTATCTTGTTTGTATAACAGATCCTAGACCCAAGAGTACTGAACTAAGAACTGCACTAAAGAGACTATCAGGTGCCCTGACGGCTGATACGTTGAAGAAATGCTTGGTTATAAATAGTGATACACCAGGCGAGAATCGGAGGTTCCTGAAAAAGTCATTCGGAGGTGAAGACACAAATAATATACGGATACTCTGTGATGAGAAATTAGATTGGATGAGAGAGTATACAGCACTGGGTGAAAAGAGATATTCAATAACCATGTTCGTTCTTAGAGAGGGAAGGGTTGAAAAACTAGCTAGAGAGGTAGAAGCAGAGCTACTTCCACAAATAGTGAAGAATGCTATAAAGTCGCTAAATTGATAATCTGATATAACGGATAGACTGATATCACTTAGTAACTCAGTATATTGTAGTCCGTATCATGCATTTACAGTAGGTACTAGGTGGTATTTGGATATTTGCCTCCTATGCTATACTTGGATATGCTCCCATCAAAGGATACCGAATCACCTACTCACCGCACAAAAAAACAAAAACGTGGCAAAGATGTCATTCTGCCTCCAACTAAACAAATAAGAGGAGGCGGCAAACCTACATCAAAAGAAGAACCAATAACAGCGACACAATCTAGATATTATTACATTATCATTAGTATTATCAATCATTATTATCAAAAGATACCCTATTATACTCATTGCAGTAGTATCCTCATATCAATTTCAAAGAACAATGAGTACTGACACGACAACCAATCATTCACCAACAGGCAGAGCAGCTAAACTTGCTCGTCCCAACGTTTTATCATTACAACCATATCGATGTGCACGAGATGATTACGACTCAGGTATACTACTAGATGCAAATGAGAATGCCTTAGGGCCAGCATCTTTGCCCACCAACTCATTAGACCCATATGATAATGGTATGGAACTTGAACGATATCCATGTCCATATCAACGTAGTGTGAAACAATTATTATGTAATTATCGCAATGGAAAGAGTGGTAGTAGTACTAATAATGGGGTAAAGCCCGAGAATGTATTCTGTGGTGTAGGGAGTGATGAGGCAATTGATTTACTAATTCGTATCTTCTGTGCACCGGGACATACGAATGGTGGGGGACAGTGTGATGCTATTATGATTACGCCGCCTACATATGGGATGTATAAAGTTTGTGCCAATGTTAATGATGTTGAGATTCAAAGTGTTCCGTTAACTCCAGACTTTGATCTGAGGATTCCAGAGGTGAGTATGTATTGAAGATTGCAATGTTCTACAACTCTGTTTGTATTACACAACATTTACATACTGATATGCTCACCAATTCCTACTCTCAATATATACCTATCAGATACTTGAAGCTGTTACACCACAAACAAAGCTCCTCTTCGTATGTTCACCTGGCAATCCAACATCTAAATCAATCCCAATATCTGATATTCGTAATCTCGCAACATCATCCTACAAGGGACTTATTATTGTAGATGAAGCCTATATTGATTTTAGTACCACACCCTCGGCTACATCACTTGTTACAGAATATGATAACATCGTCGTACTGCAGACATTATCCAAGGCATTTGGTTTAGCTGGGATACGTTGTGGATTTGCCATTGGTCCTCCGGATGTTATCCAATTGATGAACAATGTTAAGGCTCCATATAATGTTAACAAACTGACTAGTGATGCGGCTATTAATGCAATGAAGAATACAAATGTTTTGGAAAAGAATGTAAAGGATGTGTTGGATCAACGAGCTATTGTAGCTAAGGAGTTGGAAGGGTTGGACTTTGTACTCAAAGTGTATCCTAGTGATGCAAACTTCTTATTGTTTCGGGTGAAGCAAAAGGCGAATGAGCTGTATAAGGTGATGGCAGATAAAGGGGTAGTATCACGCTTCAGAGGAAGAGAGATGCACTGTGATGAATGTATTCGGGTAACAATTGGTACGCCCGAGGAGAATAGCAAGTTCTTGGAAATGCTCAAAACTGTATACGGAGAGCTTACTTGTTAGTGATGGATAGTGGAGGTAGAATAGATCAAAGGAGGTAGAAATGAAGATCCAAGGCAGGTTATTCTTAAGCAGCTTGTCGTTGAGATGATAAAGAGAGAAGAAAAAATAAGTAACCAATGAAACACCAATGCAATGAACGCTTTACCCTTATGACATTGTCTAACTAGATACTCGACTTTATCCTCTACAACCTGTTTTTCGTTTAGCCAAAGGGATTTGAAGGCGCGCCATAAGAGCTTCCATACTGTCGCTGTTGCTGCTGCTGATTGTTGCCGCCACCTGCAGCCGAGTTACCGTCATCAAATGGATTTGAACTAGCACTCTGCTGTGAACTCATATTATAACCAGGATTGTTCATCAATTGCTGTTGAGGCATCTGCTGCTGTTGAGGAGGGATCTGATACTGAGGTTGTGTCCTTTGAGGAGAGCCATCATACAATGATAAGGATTGCATACTTGGTGACATTGATTGTGGTGGAGGTGGTGGAGGCATCATAGGGGGTGGAGGGGGAGCTGCTACCCCAGGAGCGGGAGGCGGCACCATTTGATGTTGTGTGGGTTGGGATGCAGAGAAGATGTCATTCATTGTCGGAGGAGGGGCAGCGGCCTGCATAGTCGATAACATGTTGGAAGTTTGACTCAAATCGATATGGCCGCTTGACAATCGTTGCTGTTGTTGTGAAGGGAGTTCAGCGAATGATCCCGACCTACTTGAAGGATTGAGTGGTGGCAAACCTCCCGATGATGGTGCACGCGCATATCCTGCAGTATTTGCTGCGCCCCCAGCACCTCCAGTTGACCAGTCATAACCTCCGCTGTCTCCCGTGTTGGTTCTACTACGAGACGAGTCGTTCGTGCCAAAGTTATCTGACCCAAAGCTTGAAGTACGAGGTGCAGGTTCTCCAAGTAATCCTCCCCCGCCACCAACTCCACCATTACCCACGAGACCACTGTGAATACTATCCGAATTTCCACCCAATGGTGCCATATAACTAGCACTTTCACCCCCACCCTGGGTAATTAACAATGGTGCACCACTATCATTATACTTCTCACTAGGATTCTGACTAGCAAAACTTTCCAAACTCATACTTTCCAATTCCTTGAGACGTCCTTGTGGCTTTAAATTTGGATACTTTGCACCCATATTTTTCATCTCTTCAGTAACACTCATCATACTACCCTTTAATAATTGTGCTTCTTCATTACTCAATGTTGAATCAAATTGTGCCATTTTAACCAACAGGGGATGCAAGTCCTTCCATCCCCTGTGTAAAACTTCTTCCATATATCCACATAAATCATTAACAAATCGATCATACTCAGCACGTGCCTGTACTAACTTTGCCTCATTCCTTTTTAACTTATCAACACCCTTATCATCAACGCTTTTACCTTTGGACATTGTCTTATTCATAGTCTTATTCAAATCTTCAACCTTTTTGGCATAATGATCTAAATCAACACGTAATTTCTCTGATTGTTTCAAATTTCCTGAAATTCGTGTTGTTAATATCCTTTCCCATTCGGCTGCATATTTTAATATATGTTCGGCATACTTTTCACTGTATAATTTGTACTTTTTGTGTAGTTGTAAATGTATTGCTGCATAGGATGTTGGAGTGGATGAATTGTGTTGTACAATATCAGTTGACGTTGAAGGCTGTTGTTCGCCTCCATCTGTGGTACCAACTGCCCCCGCGGGTATATCGCCCGCACACTTGAATAACGGAGTATCAACAGTTAAAGCGTTAATAGCCTTGGCAACCTCCAATCGTGATTTAGAATATGATATCATATTGTTGTTGTTATTAGTTAATGTTGTTATTAAGAACTTTCTGTAGAGTTTTGTTTTTGTGTTGAGATGGAAGATACAGTTGAAGATAGTTGAATGAGTATACATTTGTGTGTAAAAGAAGAAGACGGAACTCCTAACAGTTTATCTCCTAGTTCTTGTATGCTCACACACACACACACACACACACAAAATCCCCCTAGCCCCAATAAAAACACAACATACCGCCGTCTTCTTTGTGTGAAATACACACACAAAAAACAATCCTAGCCCCAAACATACAACACACAAGATAATATCCCTGGCCCCCATAAATTACACCGCCGTCTCATTATTCTACCCACACACCAAACAAATTACTCATATATTATCAACAGAAATAACTAACGTACAAGTTTTTGGCAAACTGCTGGTACTTTGTTTTCAAGTCTTTAAGATCCTCCGATCTATTCTTTGACTTGGCTATACCAGTCTTTTGACTAATGCGTGTCCCTATTCTCTTCATGATGATGTTTATTGTTGTTATGGAGGAGAGTAGCGCCGAAGAGAGCCGTTAGCCGTACATAGACCAACACACACAAAAATGGTCCATTTTGTTTTTTGGGGGAGGTATCCTTTTGATGGTATTTATCCTAAACAGAGTTTTCTGTATGAAAACTTAAGAGAACCCTCCATCTTCAACAGACAATCAAAAGGAACAACAACTTCAGCAGAGATTAGTGCGTGTGGATTGGTTGAACATATCTAAAAGCTCATAATAATATCAAAGAACATATCTAGAAGGCTTGTATTTCAGGAGAGCGTATGATGAATCGGTATAGGTAGTAACTCTCACATTATTTATACTGCAATTACAAAAATTGAACTGCAACTGCAACGTGTAGTTTGGAGATATATAGAGAGGTGAGTTCATACCGTTGCTTACATGTATCTGAGGATATGAATGCATTATTTTGCAATATTATTGCTATATCTTGCATTATACTAACGAGATCATACCTCAATCTTTTCTTATCGCTCATATCTTATGCCTCTTACTTGCACGACAGAGATTCAGCCCTGATTCTCTATTGCAAATACAATCTCTTTGATTGATATAGAGTGCAACTATTAGTATATACTATAATATACAACGTCATGGTGATGGAAACCATGACAAGCGAAACCTGGCCAGCGGTAGGTAACCCACTTCCACCTATCAATCAAAACTCAACAGCACAATCTGATTGGGAAATGATTATCTCCGAAGAAGATGACAATAACAATAATAATAACAACAATAATCATGTAGTAATCTTACCAAGTGAAACATCCACAGAGGTTGCAGTATCTAAAAAGATGGGCCGTCCTCGTAGTGCAACGATCGGTGGAGAGCTAGTAGCAGGAGCTGGAAGTGATATAAACAATAATGATACAAGATCCATGACAAGTCATTCTAGTAGTTCTAAAATGTCACTATCCAGGAGTAGTTTGGGTAGTCCTCGGAGATTACGACGATGTGCATCCACTCCTGATCTCATGGTTAGTGATAGTGCACATGAGGTGATTGTAGAGGATGAATCTGACAGTGAAGAAGATGATGATGATAGTGATGTGGAATTGATTGAGGCAGAAGCAGAGAATGAAGAATCATTTGAGGTACTCGAGGGTGAAGAAGATGATGATGAACAGCCAGTTATTATTGATGATGAAGAAGAGAATGATTTAGACTCTGGTGTACATGTATCAACTCCTTCCGTTACATCTAGTTGGACAATTGCTACACCTCCATCCAAGATTAGTGGTAGTGCATGGGGATCAGGAATGAACAAGAGCCCATCCTTTGCAGATATACTTGCCAAGAATATTGACAAAACGCCTGATGGTGAATTTGGTAAAGATAAGGCAGCAACCGAGGCCAAGCTTCGAGACTCACATCGTAGACATCATTTGCGTGTACGTACCAAGCCCAAGTTTATTGTTGTATTAGATGAGGGCGGTGGAGGAGGGGGTAGTGCAAAGAAGATGATGAAACATGCACATTCAACTGGTGACTTGACAAGGATGCTGTCAGATGTTCAAGAAGGACATGAAAGTTCAGGTGATGGTCATCATTATCATCAAAGTGGAGGACGGAGTCGTCGTGCGAAGAAACAATTGAGTGCCATGTTGGAAGAAGATGAAGAGGGTGCAGATTTCATAATTGGCAGAGGTAATGGAACTACTAGTTGTGGCGGTGGTGGAGGAGGAGGCGATGAAATCCTAGGGGATACAGATGCAATGGATTACTACCATCGAAAGAACCATGGAAGTAAATCAAATTCGAACAAAAAGAAGGAGAGACCAGATGAGGCCAAGCGTAGAGAGATTATAATGCACAAGAAAGATCTGCAAAGAAAGAAACAAGCAGCAAGTCAAAAGAGCACCGATGCAAGCGGTGGAGGCAAAAAGAAGAAGAATGAAAAGGGATTTGGCGGTAAGAAAGAAAGAAGGAGGCTTTAACAACATGTGATGTAAGTTTCTCTGAGCTTATATACAAGCTGGGGAAATGATGTATAATAGTAGGTAAAGTAATCACGCTTTAAGATGATAGTAATGCACACTAAGTCGTCCCTACTCCCTACGTACCGACCTAACATTTTAAGGATACCGGCTATGTTGATCTCATTTATGAGAGTGTGAAGATTGATATGTATTGTGGAATTGGAAGGGCAAATAATATGTAGAATGAAGCAGTAAGCTGCCAGAGTAATCTTTAGATCAGCTTTTATAAGACGTCGCGTTGTGTGGGTGCCGGTGGTGGTATCGATACTTTGATAGCAGCGAGCAAATCATTATTTTTTAGTTTACTGCAAGTTAGTGGTGCAAACTCATATTATATTATCAATCTGCTAAGGTATGCCTCGTTGCTACTGCATAATTCCAAGGCATTCTTCCACATTGGAATATATAAGTTCAACATCGTTTCAGGAAATATGTGAGATTATACTGCAAGAAGACGCCAATATTAAACTCCATGATGATAAGAATGATATACAACAACAAAAATTTAGTGTATGCATCATATCTTTACATTCGGAAGGAGTAATGTGGAAGGGTTTATTACCCCTCTTCTCTCCAATGACTTCACGACTGATCAAGAGATGTGCAATGACTGTTATAATGAACCATTTCCACATTTGTATAAATCATATCAATGCAAATACATGCGCAAAAGATGTGGCTGAAGCAAACAACAATTTATGCAAAACTGAAATACATGACAGCTTTCATTGCTTTACATTTACAAGCGGTAGAAGTTGTTCAAGCAAACATTCAACCATCCTATTTATCATTCCACATTATACTGCACAATACTATTCACGAACATCAGCATCCAGACCTACCAATATATTTGCTCTGGGCTTAATCTCAAAAGAAAAACTCTTCATACAATTGACATCAATATCAGCATACATTTCAACTCTGGGTGGTGGTGCTTTCATGTGTAAATATCTTTCCACGGCTGTAGCATTAGCCCGACAGCAGTGTGCAGTATCGCTACTCCGAGGTGATTATGAATTGTCTTTAAAGTGCCGAATTAATGAAGGGTATTGTTATATTCATGCAGGCAAATTTAGGAAGGGTACTAGAGTGATTAGACGAGTTCTGAGAGAGGTACTACAATTACAAAGTAAAGCTGGAATACATTACAATAACGAGGAGGAAGGTCTGCTCCAGCATACACCCGAACGAGAACTGAGTGAGCTTACTATAATCAAGAACATGTGTTATTCTGCCTTGAGATTTGCTCGATTGGCATCCGCCAAGCTAAAGGAGGATGCTAATAGTAGTAATGAGAATATCATTACTTCTTCTACACATGATGATTATCAGAGAATAAGAGTAGCTCGAGACAGAAAGTGGAAAGGATAAAGTAGGCACACTTAAACTTGGCAGTCAGTCTTTGATTGAGTTCCCTAACATATCTCTCATTAGTAGCATTTATTCTAAACGATTCGTGTTTTTACTCCAAGTAAAACACTAAAACTCTAGCTAGCCCTGCTACTTCTTCATTCCTCTTTTTCCAATGAACCCCCTGCGATATGAAAATAAAATGACATAAATATATGTCCGGACTTTATCACTTTCCTCCCTCCACAAAAACACTAACATATAAACTCTCAGACCACATATAACTATCCCAAAAGGGAAAAGCTCAAATTATCATGAGCTTTTTCCCTCTTTCTTTCCTAGCCAATTCAAACCTAAAATGATTTCCCAGCCTGGTTGTTGGTAGGTGTAACTACCCTCGTCTTCTCGACATTTCCTGATGGCGTAGCACCCATGCCTCGCCCCTTAATTACTGCCAAACTCACACCCATACGAGTACATCCATACTCCCTCCAACTTTTCACCGCACCACTAGCATAAACACCCCTAACGAACATATTACGTTCCAATACCGACAAACGTTGGACCCAATCAGACACATCATCTTCCATGGCATCTAATGCACTTAATGTCCAATCAAAGTTACGGCATAAACGTTCTCCCATCATGGTAGTTAATAATGAGTGCTGTAACGAACGTGCCTCATAGTTGAGTTGTTCCATAGCTTGGGATTCAGCATCTGTGGCACCACGTGAACGGCTGCGGGTGGATGATGAATTACGTCTGTGGACGTAGGCCGTACGAAGTAGCAGATTGATTAGGAGTGTACCCGCTAGGAAAAAGTGATCATTCTTGTTACTGTGGTGGGTGTGTAGAATAATAATAGAAGAAGTTAGAAAAGGTATTATGAGAAAATATAAAGATGGTGCATGTGATGGTGCATGTGAACACAAGATGGCATGATTAAAAAAAATGAACACAAAACAATACCAACAATAACCACCCATTGCAATAACATTAAACACCATTAAATAGCTTACCTTAAATTCATAGTAACCGCATCAGCCTCAAGACGTTCCTTCATCCTTTGTCTATAATGTTTAGGTAACGTTGGTATTTTAATAAAATTCAACATTGCCCAACGATCGACTGCCCATAATGGCATTTTTATTTTAGTACCCTCTGGTAAATAATGATGACTGGTATCATCATTAGTGGTATCATCATCGTCTTCGTCGTCGCGTCGGCGTTTACGACCAGCCATTGAGGCAGCACGATGTAAATCAGGATCAAGTTGGGATAGGTGAGCAAAGTTAAACTTTGGTTTAACTGTTAGTAATTCTTCCTCCGCGAGGATTGTATCTATATCGTAGTAGCGTGGCATGGTATATTACTTGGTATTAATAGTATATACTAATATGGATGGGCGGCAGTTCGTTCAATAACGTCAGTTTGGTTTGAGGTAGACCGTCAACATGAGATGGTGCACTTATTAGTAAGAAACTTCTACGATACTAAACTGAGTAGAAGAAAGTTTCAAGATGAAATTCTAGCTTCATAAACAAGAAAGAACAAACTTGATGCCACCCCAAACTTTACTCCACTTGAGTTTTTGGCACTAAATTTCAATATTAGGATCTAGGAGATGACCCAATCGACAAATCTGATCTCCTTTACATCGATTATAAATTTATAATAACAAACTTGACTGATATCAGTCGAATGCATCAGAATAAGCAAGAAAACACCAAAAAAATGCCAATATTCAGCATGTATCAGATGAATAGAGATGTAGTAGTGGTGTGCAATCACACAGGATCATGTATAATAATCAAACAACATTGTATAGATAAATACTTGATATATGAACACAGCACCATTGTAGGACCCTCCATCTCACATCTATCACCATTTTTTTGACAGATGGTTAGGTCAGAATCTGATTTCAAACAAATTTTATGAAATGTTTGGCCATCAAATGGTGTTGTGTCATCATGAAGGTACTCATGTAAGGGTTGTTTGGCATTATCTAGGTATTAAAAAGCCAATAACATTCAAAGAACCATAATATAGTCATCAATTTTTGGCAAAAGGGGTTGAAATTCTCTCACCTTATTTCAAGAGCAATCTTGTTGTAACTCAACCATGAGTGATGCATATGCTATAGTAGACATTCCCAAGTCCTTACCTATATACATGGGATGGCTTTGACAAGCACTGGCAGGAAAATAAAGCACAACAAGGTAGTGGTTGACATCCAAACGTACGAATCGAATGGCTCAGTTTCCCTCGAAAAGTCGGGATACTCTTGTCTTGGTTGTAACTCCACCATGAGTGATGCATTTGCTATAATACACATTCTTAAGTCCTTACACATGGGATGGCTTTGACAAGCACTGGCAGGAAAATAGAGCACAACAAGGTAGTG
>Ga0075437_12088_pt1 | contig 17578 bp, 16 predicted proteins | sample MintriMetagenome_FD_74266 | JGI IMG/M metagenome (GOLD analysis project Ga0075437, IMG submission 74266) | Marine eukaryotic communities from Monterey Bay, USA to study complex ecological interactions - Minidiscus trioculatus and... | ecosystem: Environmental > Aquatic > Marine > Unclassified...
AGAGGGTGTGTTATTAAGTAAATTATACATTTTAGGTTGAGAATTAACCCCTTTTTGTTGGCTTGACCTCCTCATCTTTGTATTCTTCATCATCTGACAAAGCGTCATCTTTGTATTCGTCATCATGATCTGACGAAGCACTATCATCTTTACTACTCGATTGACCATCAGAAGATTCACTAACTAATGGATTGGGTACATGTGATGCATACCGAGATGGCTGAATATCAGTTTCTCTAATCATACCATTTATCTGATCATCACTCATTAGACTCTCAGACTCAGAGTATGAATTCGGCAATCTTCTTCGTAATTTGGCTATATCAGATCGTAACTTGGTGTTTACCTCATCTAGATTGTCTATATCATCTCTTGTCATGATGAAACAATTGTCGTCTTGTATTGAAGTCACATCTGATCTTTGATGAATCTCATAATCCTTCAGCCCCCCTGACACAATCATGTCTGCTTTGTCTTCTCCAACACACCTCTTTAACTCACTAGGAGATATAGTGACATTCTTTCCTGATTGCTGACACAAGATTTCCATCTTGTTAATAATATTCATTGATTGTTTCTTCTGATGAATAGTATCTAATCTTTTGGCATATATATCTTGAATGGATTGTTCAATTGACTGCTCGAACTCTTGAGCACTACTTATTCCGTCAGAAGTTGGACAAGAGAAAAGATAAGCATCAAATGCTCTCGAATCGTTGATGGTGTCAACATGATTGTACTTGAATTCTAACATTTGTTGGTTGAATTGGTTGAACCTTGGTGACGAATCATCAACAGGAACACGCATCCGACTTAGTGCATAGTGCAAGAGTGCATATTCTAAAGTCTCAATGTCTTTGCAACGCCAGTAGAATCCTTTGTTGCCATTATTTGATAATGGACTCATGGAAGGTAATGAATCCATTAGAATATAGCCGCCATCGGTCAGATTATTCAGTACGGCTAAGGCATGATTATCAAACATTAATGCTATATGTGAATGTATGAAGATTGTGAGTGAATTTATAGAGGAGAGAACACAACACAGGACGACAAAGATATGATCTCACCAATGCCAACTCTAGAACTAGATCGATCCAATTGATCAAGTAAACTTCTTCTGTCTTTACTACTAAACAGATTACGGCCCCCAAACGATTCGTCTACCACAACATTACTAGCGACAAGATCATTCTTGATAAGATTTAAGCTTGCACTCATATTCAGGAAGGCACCACTGCTCTCTGTGACAGCACTATAAACGTTTTTTCCTGGTATAATTCCCTGATGGGTTGGACTAGTGGCATCTAAATGTCCCGCTGCATGCATGGCTGCAGTCATCACAGCTATAGATGAACATTGGTTGTTATCCTGGGCATTATCATAACTGTGTTGAATAATTTTCGAATTCTTGAAAGCTTGCTGTAGAGATACCGTTAATTGTTGCTGAGCTGAAGTTAAACTCATATCCACTAATAAATCATCATCATCGACATTACCAATTGTACTACTGCTACTATTTTGATCCAAGTCAGATTGATTGTCGGAAGATTGATCGTGGGTGTCTTGTTCACTAGCTTTCATTGCAAGTTCGATTTGATGTTCTTCGGACATATAATCTAATGGTGATGGACCACTACATAATTGTTGTGAGTTTGTCTTTGGTGGTTTACTCTTTGACTTATTCTTGGACACCAGCTTTTCTTGGTCACGTAATGTAGCCTTTTTCTTTCCACCACCCGTGAGATTATAATCATTACTCTCTACCTTGGAAGGCTCACTCTCAACCTTGACACGAGCACTCTCAACCTCAACAGTACCGGCAGTGGCACTCTCGACTTCAACTATGCACAGGGAGTATAGCAACAAAATATTAGAATTGGTCATGTGCAGTATACAGTAAAGCATTTGACAAACTTACCTGTATTCTCAATCAGGTACTGTTTAACCTTCCTGATCATAATTTCAACTATTGAATATATTCAGTAAATGGTTAGTGGTGTGGTGAACACATGAGCAGAGCAAGTCAAAAAGAACGTACCTGCTAGTCTCTTAATTGCAAGAGCTCGTTTGTTCTCAGGATCAAGTTTTAGAGCATCATCACAACTTTTAATAGCTCGACTCAATGCATCATTACATTCTTCAAAAGATTGAGACTCGCCACGGCGCACTTTGTCTTCAGCATTTGTAACATGAGATGACACTTTACTCTTGATTTGTTTCTCCTTCTCTTTTAGCTCATTCGCCTCCTTCTTTGCAATCTTCATGTATTTACCAAGGCTATTGTTGTCTTTATGATCTTCTATCCTCTTCTTCTTCTCGGCTATATGCATAGCTTCTGTTTCTTGCATACGAAGTTTATCACGATCACTCTGCTCTTTCCGCTTACTGGCAATTTCGAGTTGTTCCTTCACGGCAGCAGTCTTTGCTTTAACAGCTTCAGCCTGTCTCTTCATTACGTTACTTGCCTGCAGAAGTAAAGCACTCATCACCCTGTTGTGACGATCACGAGACTTGTGACAAGACCTATCATTGATTACATCAGACAGAGAATGAGTCTCCTGTTCAATCAATTCTATCCTTTTCTTCGCTTCGATTTCAAGTTGAGACATCACTTTGATCTTTTGTCTCTTAGTGTGACCTTGCAAGTCCCGAATCTTACGCTGGTGCTTCCTCCATTCACGACAAGATCGTAACTTGCCAGTTGAGATCATTGGTGGGGCTGTATGCCCACTGTAGACACAACATGTGAGTGAGAAGGAGATACTATTAGATATTTATTCGAATATGGGCACAAAGAATACAAATAAAAAAGAAAACGTACCATCGACTAAGATCTCTACGAAGATAATTAAACGCAGCTAGGTCAACTTTGCCACTACCATACAAAGAAAACAAGGCCTCTTGAGGATTTTTTGATAACTTCAAGTATGAGGAGCAGGAACTAAGCCTCTGAAGCACAGTTGTCTTTCTAAATCTTTTCTTGTCATCCCTTTTGCAGTTTAATGTAAGTAAATCACTTTCACCCAAATGTACATCAATTCCAGGATTTGGATACTTATCAGGGTGATATACACTTTTTTCAATCTTATCAACCATACTATCCAGACAATCCTCAATCTCCTTGATTTTAAGGAGATTAAGTTCTATGAATATAAAGTGGTGGGGTTATTGTTAGAAGAAATCATTAGTCAATTATTGGCATCTATAACATAAACACAGACACAACTCACCTTTGTCAGATGGAACATCCTTCTTCTTACCAAAGCCACCTGACATGTCAGTATTGAAATCAATTCCATCAAACAATGCCATGATTGAAAGTGGTTTTGTACTTTTGAGGAGATATCAATATAGCCATTAATAGGAGAGAAAGTGAGAGAGAAGAGAGTGTGAGCATGAGAGAGAGAGAAGAGAGAGACATCTCTTAATTAAAATGGCAGAAGTCATAAATAAAAAATTGCAAGGGATTCCCCCCTGAGGTGAGTTAAAGAACCACCACAAGTAAAGATAATCACCTCTAGACTCCAAGCAGATCAATCTGTGTATATAATGGATAGAGAGAAGAGTGATGAAATAGATTGGTTAGAATAAAATTTGGGCAGCAATTCCCCCCAACAGAAGAAGTCAAGGATCCTCTTCAGGATAGCACCCCTCAGGGGGTGGCCGGCACGTAGCAGGACTTGATCTTATTGAGCCAATAGAAAGATCTCTAGCATCTAAAAACAAAGGTAGAGCTTGCCAACAAGATAAAACCACCTCAAAAACCCCCAAAAAGTAAAACCGCAAAAAGATGAGACTTGAGATGAGACTTGAGATGGAATAACATTCTCAGACCCAAGGCCACAGGGCAGGTGATTGCCTCAGATTATTGCCCACAGGCAGTTTATTTGTGACTTGAGTACCGGTGAGACGTGGACAAGAGAAGTAAAATCTCAGACATGGATGATCGGCTTGACTCTTCCACTCTCAAACTCCATTACACCCCACCATAAATAACCAAAAACCTTATATATTATACCTAATATGTTATTAATGATAGGAGAAACGAATAATACCAACAAAAGGGGTTAATTCTCAACCTAAAATGTATAATTTACTTAATAACACACCCTCTAAACCATGAATAATACTCACTTAATTCACCCACCCACACAATAATACAACAAAATAACAGCACCAACCTGTTTATTAACGTATAAAGAAAATTTAGAGTGATTGTTATTGGTTAGTTTGGTGTATAATTCAAGTAACAATAATTTTAGTAATGTTTCATCATCCAAGAATTGAACATATCATCACAATACTCCTCAAATAATGATGCTGATGCGGCATATGATATTCCCCTATTATTTCTGATACAATAGGCGATTACTAAACACAATGATTCGAGTTCTGCTGACGATTTGATGATGCACAGCAACCATCTGAACCACAATGTAGGCAATGATGAATAAAAAACTATCTCAATTTAATACCAAGGCATTGCTGACCACAATTCAAACTCTCTTAATTCTAGACAGACGATATTAATACAATTACATAATAAAACCGGCTTACCTTGAACTTCAATGGATAGGAAGAGATTAAATTGACAGTACACTCGATAGTAGTGAAACGATCAATTCTGAAAAGTGAGCTTCGGCTGAAAAAGGTCAGTACGTACGATACTACTTATTGTCTTATTTTCTACGTAACTACCTTAACTAATAAATCACACAAGATGGGGACGTCGGAGTACAGAGACCTCTATCAAGCAATGGCATAAGTTGATGTGACTAGATTACCATTCACATAACAATACAATAAAACAATTACTTCATACTAAACCAACTGCATTAACAAAACCATGGCAGACAACGACTTATTCGGAGATTCATCCTCTGACGACGAAGTCACAACCACCAAAACTAATAATATAAGGCACACCGCTTTATTTACCGGAGATACAGATGATGAGGATGAGGAGACAAAAGCAGAACGTACTAAACAACATTGGCAACATGTAAAAATACTACTTGAACTAATTTTGTGGTCAGCTACAATAAGCACATCAATCAAGAGGACAAATGAAATAACAATCGATGATAAAACAAATATGTCCCTGGAGAGATTGTGTGTAGAACAGAAGGCATATGATGATTTATGTACTAATGCAAGAGAAACACTCCCAACAATGAATATTGATGATGACACTTCTTTTCTAGATATGGACTTGGATACAGACAATGAAGAAGATAGAAAATATTTGGTACATGATTTGGTAAAGAAGAAACAATTGCTAACTAACAAAATACAACGATATGAATGTCTAGCACATTGTGATACAGATAATATTGTACCACTTGTTTTAGAATATCTAAAATAAGTACCAAATAACCATCAACACAAATTCAACCCCATCCAATAAATCACTTTATTAAAGTAATGATAGTCTAGAAGAAGAAGTAGACTCTATAGATCAAACATCACGATAAACATCACGCCACCTATGTTGCCAATATTAACAAGGCCATGGAGGGTAAGGATGAGGTTGATATTCTTGAGCTTCAATTGAATGCTCTAGAGGCTACACCAAAGTGTGAAGCTTATTGAGTAAGCACGTTGTAAAGAGAAATGGGCAGCACTGTAAAACGTACCTGGATATACGAAGACTGTCCATAAATGTAACTCACTAAATCTTATTCTCCTAGATATGTACGGAGCTCGTAATACACATATCAAATGAAATTTCTATTACCGCAGGGAAATAATGCCTGTGTTGAATGTTCTTCCTCCTCTTTGGATTCCTTGTTCAATACGCCTTCTTCTTCTTTCTAATCGCTGCCGTTCTGCTTCTTCTGGATCTTGCTGCACATTGTTATTTGCATTACTGTTGTTATTGCCTCCCCTTGGCGACGCACCCCCGGAACGAGGAGGAGCATGCGCATCCAAATCAATAAATGTTCGTCTACAACACGGGCAAGGTGCACCATCTTGCATCTTGACAAGCCATTCAACTATACATTCTTGATGAAATGCGTGTGGACATTCGCCATTGTATGAGGTGACGATTGTTTCGCCCTTTTCATATCCTGATAAGCAGATTGCACACTCGTTTGGTACCTTGTTGTGTGCGGAGGCATGGGACGAGAGTGCCGATCCCATTGAGGATGATCTAGGTCGACTGGGTGGCGGCATACGACGCAAGTTCTTGAGCAACTTGTCCTCCCGACCTTCATACTGGGCGATTAACTCATCAGCCTTCTCTGAAGAGATATCTGACTCCTTGATAAGATCCTTAATTTCATCGATTGTTTCAGAAGAAGCTGTTTGGTTGTTTGCAGATGTATCCAAGGAGCCAGAAGTGTTGACTCTACGCCTACCCGGACAAGCAGTGTTGAGGTACAGAAAACTCGGAGACTCTTCAATTATGTCAATTGTCGAGGATGATGCTACTGATGGGAATAGGGAGGAGAGTGTAGACGACGAGGCACCACCTCCTCCCATTAGTTGAGGCGGAGATGATGATGGACGCTCGGGTATCATGGCGGCATTAAGTGATATTGCACCGCCCATTGTGTATTCATCTCCTGCCATTAGAGACGTGTCCTCCTCGTCAGTCTCTTCTTCCCCATTGCAATGATTATCTTGAATGTTTTGAAGTAGCTGTTCCATAACAGCCGAGACCTCTTCCTTAACGATATCAACTTCATTTTCTTGAATATCGTCCTTGGATTTCTCCCCAAGATGATGATTTGCCTGTGCACGATCCCCGAGGCTAATCAATCCGTAGTTCACGACGCCTTCACTTGTACTGCCATCTCCCTCCTGATCGTCAGCATCATACACATTCCCCTCCTCGATGTCATCTAGCTTCTCACCCCCCAAATTGTTGTCCAAGAGGTCATCCTTAGGAGGGAGAAAGTGTTCATCGTTCAGTTCCTAGAATATTGTGTATCCCCACACAAGAAAAGTACATATGATGTGAGCAAACACTCTCAAATACATACAAGGGATAACAACCCACCCCAAACAAAACAACAACATAAACAAATAAACGTACCCAAACCATACCACCCTTACTAAATGCCTCCTTCAATCTCAATTCACGTTCATCACCCGGTTCTAACGCAGCCTCTCGTTCCAATTCAACCTGTTCCATGAATTGCCTTAAAAACTCCCTATCTGGAAGATGCACGTTGTCACGATTTATGTTGACGAAAAAGAGAAGATAGTAACTTATGTTAGTACAGTGTGGTGTAAAGGGAGTAAAACAAAGGTAAACTAAGTCAAACAAAGCGCCCAACTCCACCGAGACCATGATTAAACACACACATGCACATGATAAAACAATACTAACGCGGACTTTCCATAATCATTAGTTGCCCAACTGTTAACACCCGCTTCCAATGATCGGAGGGGATATAAGAGTATATTACCTATTGCTCGTGGTAGTAGGGTTAGGGTGCGTAGTGTCCGTGATAATGGAGTTTGATTAACTTCTTCTTGTTCAGTTGGTTGGTTACCAGTAACAGGTTGTTGCTGCTGACCAACAGATGAAGATCGTACCGAATACATACCACTAATACCACTATCAACCCTTCCTCTCCTTCTATTACTATTCCGTCCAATACTTTCCTCTAAGGATATTATTCCACTAATACCACTATCCATTCTTCTTCTCCTTCGTCAATGTCAACTGTACCCTCGGCATTCATTCTTGATAGTATACCACTAATGTTGCTATCGACCCTCACCCTACCTCTTCTACTGGGTGAGGCATTATTGTTAGATACCTGTCCATTACTAACATCAAGTATAGATGATATAATAGATCGTCGACTTTCATCCATCATATATTCTTGTTGAGTAGCAACTGTACCATTAGTACCAATTGCATGACCGTCTTGATGATGATTGGTAGAAGGGATACGTATTGTTGCCCATTCCTGCATGGCACGTAATTGTTCTCGCTGTTGATTTAATAGACGACGTTTATGACGCTGTAGACAGCATATTAATATGGTCCCTAGGTATTATGAGAAGGTATAAAAATGTGCATAAGATGTGAGCAAACTATTTGCAAAATATACACAACAATACACCAATACCATCAATACATTTTCAGTATACGCACCAACAATTAATGTAACAACAGCAGCCTCGGCAAACAATATACTGGGCGATAAATTCCCAAGATCCCATGTGGATTTATTATTATTATAATTCTGTTTTTCATTAGATTGTATTTTGGGAGATTGTTGTTCACCGCCAGCGTTGTTGTAGGTCTTGATATCTATCCCTTCATTGTTATTGTTTTCGTTGAAGATATTATTATTGTCCAATGGTATATCATCCTTGTGTAATACTCGTTTACGACCACGGAGATATCGAGTTGAACTTGCAGATGAGGCCATATTTGCAAAATTGCAAAATGTTTTGGTATGTTGTTTGTATGGTTTGAGGGCGGACTACTCTCGACGGCAGAGTTTTCTTTAATAGTATAATATAATAGCTGCTTATACACTATATAAACCGGCCTACTTCCCAAATAACTGTATCATAGAGCCGTTATGAGAAGGCTAGGCCCTTAAAATATGCAAATCAAAAGAATCTTGGAAAAAAAGTGGCGCAGCTGTAAAATTGTCACATGAGACAGAATGTTGTCATTTCAATGTCCTCATTTTTTATAAAACAGTCGCTCGTTCCCTTCCCTCGTCTCATCACATTCGTGATATATTTATATAAATATCAAGTCGTATAGTATATGATATTTAAAAGAAAGTAAGGGAATGATTTCGTTTGGAGAAGTGAGTATAGATGAGTATGATTTGGCAGAGAGGCTTGGAGAAGGTCTGATAGTGTCTAGTGTCTAGTGTGTGTATATGTGTGTATAATTGCAATTGCATGGCCATTACAAATGTGAATAGATGACTATTTTCTTAGAAACGATGTATGTGATATATACTAAGGCTTTCATCTACATACTACGCTTCCTCTTTGCCGTAGATGACTTCTTGTGAGCACTCGAATCAAACACATCTGGCAGTCTCCTCGTTAGATTGTACATGGCAGACAATCCAGATACATTATTACCTTTCCAATCTACAGGTGTAGGCCTTCCGATCCAAGCAATAGCGGTTGGCATCACCTCCAATTCCATATCAAGTAACTCTTGCATCTTTGATGTGGCATCGTCTTCACTTGAGAAGTGAGTTTGAAGAATCTTCTGACGTGCAACCTCTACTTTATCTTCATTCTCATTCAGTGCTAAATATGATACGAGATCATCAGGCAGATTCATCTCTTCGTATTGATATTCATCACAACCAAGTTCTTGAAGTGTGTGGTTAGAATTGTAGGTGTCCATGATACTTGACTTGTTGCAAAGAAGAGTAGAAACAGCTTCCCATCCTCTTTCAAAGATCAACTGCTCATCTTCCGAATCATCACCATGATATAAATAAAGAGACTTCAAAGTATTGTTTTGTACCAACGCACTTGCAAATTCAACTACCGTATCATCGTTGAGATTGTTTTCATCTAAATCAAGAATTTCTAATGCAAGGTTGGGACATTGGAGGAGCCTTGAGAGAGCTTGCCAGCCAGTCGGTGTCACCGATCTATTGCAAATCAGACTTAGACACTTTAGAGAAGTCTTACTTGAAACTAACCGTACCAATAGTTGTAGCCCGTCATCATCAATACTGTTATTACCAAGATTCAGCTCTACCAGGTCCAAGTTGGGCTCTTGTTGTTGTAGTAATGCCGTGAACAATGCTTGCCATCCTTGAGGAGTAATGATGTCGGAGTCATTATTATGTGATATGCGACCCATCTCGAGACTTCTTAAAGTATTCATACTACCCAATAAACTTCCCAGAGTAAGAGCTCCTGATCCTCCAACTCTACTCCCAGTGATATCAAGCTTCACTAGTTGAGTCCCCCTCATTAGTAATGAGTTGAAGAAGGACCGCCAGCCTGTTGGAGTGCATGATATGTTGCCATGTAGATCAAGAGACTTTAATGTACCGATACTAGCTAATACAGCCAATCCATTGTCATCAACTTCTGCCTCACTCAGATCCACATATTCTACCAAAGTTTGTGATAATTGGCCGAGTAGAGTTTGCCAGACTCTACTGCTGATAGACGGATTGTGACCAAGAATCAGAGACTTTAATGACGATCCACGAAAAGCACTACCTAATGCTTCTGCTCCTTCGTCTTGTATTACAGTGGAATGCAGATCTAATTCAACCAACTTGCACTTTGAATGTTGTAAAACAGCTGAAAGTGCTCTCCAACCAATGTGTGTAATGTTATCATTGCCGTAAAGGCGTAACCTTTTTATTATGCTGTTGCCCAATAACCCATCACATAAAGTACAGAGTCCTTTGTCATCAAGTTTGCAATAAGGAAGACGAAGATCGTTCAGTTTGGAATTTGATACCACCTTCCTCAAAGCCTCACATCCTATTTCTATATTATGATCAATTTCCAATCTTTTGAGACTATGATGAAGACCTAATTTAGCATGTCCCATTTCTAATCTGATGAGACTGTGATGGCCACTCAATCCCTCAATTAACCCCCCACCAAACTTATCGTAAATTAGTATTGAACTAAAGGATAATGCTGTAATGGATCTGTTCTGATATATGCATGAGAATAATCCTCGTAGTTGCTCTCTTGTTGGTAAATTATGTCCCTCTTCTCCCAAAATATAATCTACTTTTCCAATTGTACCAATATAAGATATGTGTAACTTCTTTAGTTGTGTATTGTTGGCAATACAATCACCATCCTCTTTCCAATCAATACTATTGAAAAAGCAATTCTTATCGCTATCGTAATGTAAGGCTACTTCAATACCAGTGATGCTTGGATCATTCTGTTTTAATCTTTGTAATATAATATTGTCCAAACGGATAGGAGGCTTGTCTTCGTCCTCTCTATCCTCCTCAATATCACTGCTCTCGTCTATAGTACCACCATTACTATCTACAATAGAAATATCGCCATGATTGATTGTATCATCCATCATATTCATATTTCTGTCCTCTGTGTTTAGTCAAGAATATTTTTGTGTGGATATATATTATATAGAAGATGAAGGGCTCAGAATACCATCTCCAAACCGATACTGACAGAAAGAGCTTTAAATACTGATATATTGAGTATATTTTCAGAGTATTTGCGGCTCAATTGCAATACCAATGGACATATTATCAACACCACAACTCATAAAAATTTCTACTCTGATTACCTTAAAATCGGGGACCACCACCAATTAAAGAGAATCTAATTATACCTGACCAATGCGATATGTACATGCGGACTACCGCAATGATCATATACCATCAGCATCATCTTTAGATCACCAATTGCAATACTAACAACCCTTACTTCTATTACTCGACTCTTTTATTGTGAAAAAGGATACCGTTTTTATGTTTGGGACCACCACCATTGAAAGAGCAATCTAATTCTACCCACCAATAAATACGATAATATGTACATTCTGCCGTCTGCCTACCACAGCGATCATATATTCCAAAGAATCATCTTTAGAAGATATGATGCCTAATTATCTACTAAAATTATCTTTGAGCAGTATGCCCTGCAGCCTCTGCCCGCCGCCCGCCCGCCGACTTACTTTGCTCTCGCCGCTTGTTTGGATTAGATACTGATTTGCTCCATCACATTGGTCTCTATTTGACGTCCGCAGTGGCATAATATCATGGTACAAACCAACTAAAGAGCCCCTGTAATATAGTACTGGAATTGAAGAATCATCGTTGCAAAAGTGAACATATCTTGTGCATCTTGTGCACAAATAAATACTATCACCTCTACTGTATTATTTGCAATAACAATACCCCGCCTTAGTATGGAGGACGCCAACCAACAAGTAAATAATGACGTTGATAACGAAGAGAACTTTGAAGAATTTGAAGATCCATCGTATGACTCTGAAGGGGAAGTGTTAGACAATAACAATACATTTGAAAAACTCAAGCGGAATGATCCAGCCATTGCCGACATTGAACTAATTATACCACTGAATTGTAGCGATGAGCACTTTTTCAATAAGATTAATTGGGAAGAGGATGGCAATTGTATTGGCTTCAATACACATATCAAGAGACTGATGTTAACCTATTATGGTAACCCGTTCGAAAGACCATACAATCAACCTTACATTTTAGGAGAGCAAGGAAATGATTTGCCCACAAGACAGCAACTCAAGATTTCTTCTCGTGTATATACCGAAATAGTTCTATCAAACAATTGATTATCACTGGTAGGATAGAAATTATTGATGAGTTTGGTGGTAGTTTAATTGAGGGATTAGGCGGTCATCCCAGTCTCACGAGATTGCAAATTGAATATGATTTTATTACTGCTGAACAAGCTAGAGTTTCTAGTAGAGCATTACGAAAGGTATTGAAACATCCAAAGTCTGAATTGAAACATCTTCTTCTGCCCAATAACAAGCTTGATGATATTGGACTCGGCGTTTTATGTGTGATGGATTATTAGGCAACAGTACAATTTCGAGTTTATGCCTTGACAATAACAGGAATATTACCTCAACTGGATGTCACGCACTTTCAGCTGTCATACGTGATCCAAATTGCAATCTGAAGAAAATCTCTTTAAATTGGACAGGTTTAACAGATGAGAGGTCAAACATATTAGGGGCTGCTCTCAGTGGATCATCAGTGAAAGTTCTTCATCTGTCACATAACGAATCTATCAGCAGAAGGGGGTGGCATACGTTACTCAATCACTTAGCAAGAACCTCAATAATAAGTCTGAATCTCAGATCCAACAAAATTGATAACGGTGGACTAGCTGCATTGGCTAATATTGGTACATTAAAGACTTTGATTCTTAGTAGAAATGAATCAATTACTCCGGAAGGCTGGCGTCATTCTTCAACACGTTACAAAGAATTGGATTCCGGTTAAAGAATCTTGACATATCCTGTAATAAAGTTGGGGATGTAGGCGTTGCTGCTCTAGGAAGTTTATTGAGCAGTGTGATGAAGACGCTAAAGACGCTTGAGATGACCTCCATGATTAGTTCATTGGATGACTACGATAACATTACTGCACAAGGCTGGATATCGTTTTTCACGTCATTACAAGGTTCCAACTTGGACCTAGTGAAGCTAGATCTCAGCGTTAACAGCATTGACGATAATGGAATACAACTCTTGGTACCATTAGTATCAAGAATGAGTTCCCTTGCTCAACTCAATTTGAGTGGTAACCGCTCAGTGACACCTGCCGGCTGGCAAACCCTCTCTGGGTTCCCCCAAACGAACTGTGCGTTAAGAGAACTTCAATTAGCCTTCGGCAACAATCTCAATGATAACACAATCATCGCCTTTACAAGTGCCTTGGCACATAACAAAACATTGAAACGGCTTTCTCTTGCTAGGTGTTTTGACGTGGACAACAATGAGACCATCACCGAGAGAGGATGGCAAGCCGCTTCTAATCTTCTCTGTAACACAACAAGTATACTAGATACCTACAACTCCAATCACACACTTCATATATTTGGTGGTGGTGATCGTAATCTCTCTGCCTATTCAAAACTGAATGAGAACAAAGACAAGGTCGAAGTTGCACGGCAAAAGATTCTAAAGACTCATTTCTCTAATGGTGACACATCAAAGATACAAGAGTTACTTGATATGGAATTGGAGATGATGCCAACTGTTATTGCTTGGATTGGGAGGCCATTGCCCATTGGTTGGAAATACCATGTTGATTGGAAAGACACTAACGTAGCTGGATTGTCTCTGATGTACAATCTAACAAAGAGATTTCCGGATCTGTTCGATTCGAATGCTCAAAAGAAGCCATCTGCGGCCGTAAAGAGGAAGCGTGACAATAGCTGATTTGGCCAGAAGCATCTCTGGATAACTAAATTTAGATGTATGATTGCTATGACTATACACTATCTAAGATCGAAAAGTATTATTGTACATTTAGTGCTTATAATCTATGTAGTATTACCCCCAAAGTTGTTAGTTCAGTGTAGAGGTAGCAAGTTATCTATGCACTAAACAAGGGATTGGCGGAACCACTAGGTTTTGGTGGTTGGAATGACTCTCTCCTCCATGAGGTGCTACCAAAGTTCGAGGCACTCATACTACGTCGACTGGATTCTGACTGTGAAGCAAATCTCTTATATCTTGTAGCTGCATCCAGAGACTCTCGGTTAGACATACTTGGTACGTCAGAGAAGGTAATTGGCTCGGATGTTTGCTTGTGGTATGACCGCCTGGTTGGGGCACTGGCTCGAGAAGAACGGAATGAAGGTGATGCCGAATCCATAGTGTGCTGCATACCCGAACTGAAACTGCTACGTCCTCGCGCATCATATGGTGAGAGAAGACTTGTAGTACTTGAGAAACTCGATCCTTGACGGAAGAATGAACCGCCACGTAACATCTGTCGATTGGGTGAGTTGCCAATAGCGACAGACCTTGGTGATCGAGGTGAACGTTTCTTGATACCTTGATCCTTGGTAGTTGGACTTGATGAGCCCGGAGATGAGGCATTCGTCCCATCCTCACCATCCTTGTCGGATACTTGATCAAGTAACAACTCACGAACCTTGAATATATCCTGAGACTCTGGACTTAAGAAACAGTTGGTAGCATGGAACACGGTCACTAAGAACTGTTCCTTCCATGCCTCTAAGAATAACTCCTTATCACTCTCAACATTGGCAGGCTTGGCAGCAGGTGATGGACTTGTATTCCTTGAATATCTTCGGTAGTGACGTTGGAAGTCTTCCAGTTGTGGTGACGACTCAACCATGTCATCCTTCTCCAACTCCATGATGGCATCCATCTCATCCTTCTCTACTCCTTCTTCGACGAGCTTGTCGAACTCTTCTTCGACGGCATTGACCATGGCACCATATGCCAATACACTAGGCAAGCATCCGATACTCAACGATGGTACACTTGCTGCACCCTCAATCTGACCACATGCATTGACTAATACCCGTTCTAATATCCCCTTCCGATCAATACCCAACATACTTTCCGCGGCACTAATCATACCATGAACATTCATCCCCGCACCATCCATACCAGCCTCGAAGCATAAGGCTAACATACGTAACAGTTCACCAACGAAACGACGTGATGTGGGTGGATTAACAACATAGTTTAATGCCTTTAAGATCTTCGTTTCAGTATCGGTGATATCACGTGATGTGAATAATCCACGAGATAGTTCGACAAAGGAATGTAATCTCAATGGTCCCGAGAGCATACCACGCTTACGTGGCTTGTACGGTAAGCCAGGATTAGGTGCCTTGGGTTGTAACGACTTGGATGTGTTATACCTTGAGGAGGAAGTTGACTCGGGAGCAACAGAAGAATGGTTATTACCAAAGCCTAATCGACTCCAACGTCCCTTCTTCTGACGTCTTCTCAATTCGGACAATTTGTTGGATACAAATCGTAAGTCTTCATCACTCTCATGATCGTCTTCATTGTCTTGAGGGTCCTTGTCTTGAGGATCAAGTGCCTTATCCAAAGGCTTACCAAGGAAAGCACGTCCATCCACCTCATATATCAAACTCGTAATGACATTATATTCATCACCTGACACTGGATCATTCTCCATCAATTCACCATGTATCTTAATCGCCAGGTAAAGAGACGTTACGGCTATTAATTGAAAGTGACGACGTTTGATTGGTTGTGAAGAACTTGAGGAGCTACCAGCTCGTCGTTTACTATCATGTTCAACCAACAAATGTCCGACATATTGATCAATATAACGTAACGCAACCGATACGACATTACGATCATATTGAAAGTGATCAACAACATCATACATCCAACTTGAGATACGTTTACGCCATGGACCTATGCTAGTCTTACTGCTCTTACCACCCTTCTTGGCCGAGTCACTCTTATCATCATCCGTAGAGGAAGAATCCAACTCTGTAAACTCAGTGGGGTAATATCGTATAGGCAATGGCACTGAATAATCATTCGCCTCACGTTGTAGTAATGACATGATATGATCGGCTGTTGTTGATAGTTGCAATTCTAGATTGTTACTGGATGTAGAGGAGATGATTGGCTCGGAATGATGACGACGTTGTTCAATTTGAGTGGTACCAGCTCGGTATGCGGCATCTAACACATTGCCAGCAGACTGATGTAATCGTCTACCTCCATTGCTGTTTACCTCTTGTTCATATAAGATATCCATAGGTTCATCAATATCCTCATCTACATCGGTAATATCATCTTCTGTATCAGTCATACTACCATGGAGCTCGTCGTCCCATTGATGTAAATTGTTATCAGAACAGCTGTAGTTGAATTCAGATGATGTGCTTCGCTGATGCTGATATTGATGTGAGGAGGGGAAGCCACTGCTAAAGCTACTGCTGTTGTTGTTGTTGCTCACACTTGTTGATGCACGGGCAGGCACACCGTTTGATGATCCATCGTATGGATGAAAGTAAACTTCTTTACTATTACCACTACCAGATGTTGCAGAGTTCTTTAACCGATGTGATGAGGAGAGTGTAGTGTTTTGATTAGTGTAGTGAAACATATCTTATGCTCTTTTCTATTGCGGTGGAGTAAAACTAAAGACTTTGACACGAACAGATATACACAGAAGTATTGGATATTTGATATTGGTGTGCTATTGTTCCATGTGATAGTTTTGTGAGGCTGTGGGTATGCTTGTAGTTCTTTTGATTGTTATGTGCTCGTCGTCTATCAAGTCGGGTGGGCGAATGTAATTATTAATACAGTGAGGCGTCAAATGCTGGCTCTCTGTATTATTAAGTCCTGTTATTAGCCGTGCTGTGAAATTGTTACAATGGTATTTGAGATAAGGCCTCTCCCCTAATATCGGCATCAGTTTGAACAGACGGAAGCCTCCGCTCAATACTACTTCACCGATGGACAAATATTAGATAGACGACAAAGGGTTAAAATGCTTTGTCACGAGTGCCGTTTATATATAGGGGCTTCTTAATTACAATGAGCATACACGAACGGAGACTTAATTGACTTAAATGATAGTATGTGTAATGGTGAGTAAAGAGGCCCTCCATACGATTGTCGTTCGTAGGCGTGATTTATCGTCGAGTAATGCAAATAAAGCCATTTTGTCGTTCATCATTTTTAATCAACGGTGGTATCCTTTTTTGTACGGGACTTTTGATGGTATCCTCCTCGATCCTCCCGGCTTGACTCTCTTTCATCTCACAGATTGTCTATCGATCAAGCATATGCGAGGAGAAGTGAATGGTTATATAATAAGGAAGTGGGACGTCCAGAATGAGTTATAACTAATGTGACCTTACTACTTCTTCTAGGCAATATTATTTCTTTTGAGAGGATTAGAATCGATCTAAGATCCGGCAAGCTTCTCATATTACATTGTACATTGTAGACAATCCAGACATACTCTTGCCAATCCAATCATCACTAGTTGACCTCCCGATCCATTCGACAGCAGTCGGTATCATCTCTAAGTCCATATCGATAAACTCTTGCATATATGATGCATCATCTTCAGTTGAG
>Ga0075437_11340_pt1 | contig 17518 bp, 16 predicted proteins | sample MintriMetagenome_FD_74266 | JGI IMG/M metagenome (GOLD analysis project Ga0075437, IMG submission 74266) | Marine eukaryotic communities from Monterey Bay, USA to study complex ecological interactions - Minidiscus trioculatus and... | ecosystem: Environmental > Aquatic > Marine > Unclassified...
TGCCCCAATCTTTGCTTTATAGCCTAGTGTCAGGTGGTGACTATGGAATGCATCGATGTTATTTTTGGCAACATGTTTGGAGTTGACTAAACATTGATTGTTGTTGTGTTCCAATACCAACTTGTCTGTCATACCATATCTCATGCTTTTTGCAAGATGTCTCTTTGTTTTCTGTTTCTTGTCAACTAACGCATGATAATATTCACTAACCAATTGCATTCCAGGATTTTGTTTATCCATTTCTTCTCTGTTATATTCGGAAGGTTGCTTAATTGCACCCTTTGAACCATCAGGCTTATCAGGGTACCTTGTTTCTCTCTTAAGTGCCTTTCCGTCTACTTCACCAATGGTACAATGATGTAACTGATAGAATAACTCGTAGTCCAACTCTTCACTACTGGGTACCTCATCACCAGAAGGTAGTGTGCTTGGTACTACTTCATTTTTGATGTTGACACGGTTGTATAATTCTTCATAGTAGGTACGTTTATTATATCCCCTTTCATCCCTCTTTGCATGACGTTGGTTGGTATAATGTTCATTGATTCTCTCCAACTTTGGCAAGGCATCTTCGATAAGCTTGGCACTATCTTTGGCGATATCATCCGTCTCCTTGATAAAACGCTTCACGATTGGATTACGTTTGTATTCCTTAAACCATTCCTTCAATTGAGTTGTGGTTACTCCAACATCTTTCAATCCCGTCCATTGAGATAAGTCCGTAACACCCGCCCATTTAAAAAACGCCCACCGAATATAACCAGTAAGCAATCCTTCTTCATTTTTGTCACTATCCAACCATTCATTTACTTTTGCTGTATATTGATACCAATCTGATAACAGCCCTGCCTGAAGTTCAAGTACAAGTAAACGTTCTTGAGCAAACTTTTCTCTTGATTTTCCTAGTTTCCACGTCATTACTTTTTGAAGAACCCTTTTCTTCTTTGGATCTGTAACTTGACTAAGCCAATCAAATTTTACCTCACTACTTGGTATGTATGCAACTTGAAGAGCTGGATTGCCGTACATCCAAGGGCACTTGTCGGCTAGCTCTTCCCGTAAACTATTTAAAACATTAATACAGTCCATCAAGGGTACATCATCTTCCCCCGATACTTTCAAATAAGGATGAATCTGATTATAATATTGACCCAAATAATGAGAATTATTATTAGGCTTTCCTTTTGTTCTCCAGTGTGTGGCAAGTTGATTACCTGATTCACCAGTATCCAAAAGCCGTGCGGCCTTATCATAAAGCTTACTACTCTTTTTATAAGTTGGTGCGAATGAACCTGCAGGGGTTACTCCAACAACATTACTCAATACAAGGAACCTTTTGACCGCATAATAAAGAGGGTCCTCTTTCTTATCAACCTGATGATCATCAGGCATGTGTAGTCCACCTAATGCTTTCCTAATCAAATAATTATTCAATTCCACCTCTTCATTGGTTGGCACTGTATCCACATGAATTATTGACAAAAGCTCTTGTAGTCTCTTCATCAAATCTTCGCCAGTAGATTCATCTGCTGCTACTGATAGTAATTCATTGGCTTCTTTACTCTCATCGACATTGTGTATCTGCTCCAACTTACTCTGAAGAGTTGCAAAGAGTTGTGGATCAACCTCTTCCTCAGTAGTGGTAGCTGTACGGACTGGTTCCGAATGAATCTCTCCCAATAAACCTGAAAGACGCGATTCGAATTGTTCTTGCTCGGATGACATTGTTGATTTGATATTTGATATAATAATCTAGACAATAGAGAGGTAGTAGGTAGTTAGAGGATCGATTGCAAATAAATGAATGGATCGGTGGGATGGAGGATACACTCGCCGAGGATATCGTGATCTCATGAGTACAATACGGATAACGCGCCAGTTTCTGACGGCCTCCTTTCGACTCAAATTTTGGGCGCACAGGTCGCTATTGAGGTATCCTAATGTACTAATGGTTGAATGATACGCAGAAATACGCTACCAAATATATTTTTTTTGTTGACGGCCTCTTTTATACTCTCATAAAATCAAGTGCATAACTTTTAATGAATGGGCAGTGAACCGCAACTCTCATTAATTTTACAATAAACCACATAAACAGTGTTTCAATACTACATACAACAATACAACATGAAATTGCAATTGCATTTGAAGAACCTAGTTGAGGCGGGGTCTGTGATGTGGCGGGGTAGTGATAGGAAAGGATCATATATTCCACCTGAATACGAAATCGAACAAGGTCCACAAAAAGGTAAAAAGATTACCACCAAAAACATGTTCCTTGCTAGTTGGATGAAAGAAACTGGTGCGATGGCTTCAGTGAATGAGATTGTTGGGACAATGCAAAAACTCAACATTGATCCATCGATTCCCTATACTATGAATCCAAAGTTGAAGAATCCGACGCTTGAGGATACGGCTGAGATTGTTTTGAGTTATGAAAAATTCAATTTATTTCAAAAGGAATCAAATGCCTGCTATGCCAAAGAGGCGGCAGCAAAAGCCGCTGCATTGGAGAAGGAAGAAGTTGCTAATGCCGATGATACGGGTGGTACCAAGGGTAAGTTGTTTTGTTTATTATATTATTTTTTATGACAGTGCACATTAATTTCATATACACCTTTCACAATAACCAATGACAACATAATATATGATACTAATCCGTGCATGTGCTATTCTACTCGTTTCTATATTATAGGAAACGATGATATGGATGTTCATATGGCTGATGCCGAGGAAGGTAAGTTATTTTATGTGATATGATGTATAACTTTTTGTTAATGAAAGGTGCACCTTAATTAATTTATTGCAATAGTATTAATATGTTTGTGTATGTTGTTTACTAATATACTATTTGATTTGTTGTCTTTTAATACGTATATAAGGTGCCGACGACGAGAAGGATAGTGCCAAGGCAGCCGCCGATGGTGCATCATTATTATCACAAATGCCGAAGGGTGCACCTACTATTGGTAAGTTTAATTTATATGTGTTATCAGATATTATACTATTTACTAACCATTAACCCGATTAATTATATTTTGATTTATTCATATTAAAGGTAAGGCAACTGCCGAGAAGGCTGGATCAACTGATGCTAATGCAAAGAGGAGGAAGTTGGGAGAAAAAGAAACTCTCAACAACAAGGATATTACTACTGAGGGAGAACATGAAACTCTGCCAGATGAAGACGAAGAGGAACCAAACATTGCCCCCGAGAAGTTTGGTAAGGTTGATTAATTTGCCATCTTTGTACCTTTATGTGTCACCCCATACTCACTTTCTTGTCTTTGATCTTACTCAGCATGGATCTGCGATAAATGTCAAGTGGCCAAGTTCCGTACTCGAGACGAGGCCAACTTACATGAAGAGACCTGCACAGGTGTGTTTGATCCTGAAACTCCTGCCAAGGTTGCAAGTGGTATGTTATATGTGTGGTGTATGTGTTAATACTCTAACAGATGTTCTCTAACATACAACACATACAAATTTCTTAGGCGTACAGGCAAGCTCGGTAACCCCAAGCCCCGTCAAATTTGACTTGGGACTATTGGATGTCTGTGATGACCTCCTCTTGGCATTAGAGAAGGATGAAACAAAGATGCTGTTGGATAAAGTTGTTGAGATGGCCAAGAATTGGACCCTTGCCGAATGGGATCAAAACTGGGGGAGAGTCGAGTATGATGTGCATCATCAAGATCTCTTTCAGGCTGCCAAGGCAAGGGCACCCGTTCCCCGGGAGTAGGGTAGTTGAGGTGATCGAGATTAGATTTTATATCTATTTCATATACAAGTGAAGATTGAAGTATAGCTATTACAAGTCATTACTACATTTGTTTTTCAGTGTGTTATTCAATGTGCTATGCAATTGAGAATGGCAACACACTCATCAGTTTCAAATACAATTGTATGTGGTGTGTCAAAACACTACTAATAACATAATTGTCAATTTGAAACCAAGTCTACCAATCCTTTTACTGAAGGTTGACATGAGTTTTGGGTAGTGTATCTCATCTTCTTTCCAGACGCCGAAGAGCACTTCGTCAAAGTTTGAGCATCTATGATCTACTTCCACTTCCTTGCTCGGATAGTCTGCTGATGATTTCTTTACTTCACTGAGAATTGCATCACTTAGCTGTGACCACACTGTTGGACCAAAGTCTAATTGACATATATCACCACAATTTTTAAGTTCAACAGGTCGTTTTAGGCCTTGATGACATGTGTAGTAGTGTCGAAGTGTTACATTTAGATGATCAATCGGCATACTTCGAGGTAGAAAGAGGGTTGCACTGTATGTCCCATCTAGATTATCATTAGTAAATGCAGCAGATTTGACTGTGGTATTACCAATACTACTCCAACTTTGATATTCTAAAACGAATACATCTCCACCATTATCTTGCGGCCTTGTTATGTTATCATATGCTCGAAAGTTTATGTATATTGGTAGATAGTCTTTAGTCATGGGCCATACCTTTGATTGATTTGATGGCGATAGAGAAACTGACAACATATCATCACTGACTGTTGCTGCTGCAATAATAGTTGTATTGATCGATGTAGGTTTTGTACTGCACATGTAATTTGACCTTTCAGCTGCCGATGTAAGCCGATGTGGTTGATATGACGCTTCGTAATCAAGCCAAGATGTTACATTCCAATATGATGTTTGTTGTATATCCTCGTGTATATTATCATCTTGTTGTTGTGATGCACGTGGAAGAAGTTGCGGAGAATCTTCAAGCTCAATCGTCTTATCATCGAAGGTAGCCGCCGCCGGCAACCGTGATATCAATACAAACGAAGCATATATGATAGACAATCCAAACGATATGCAAAACATTAAGAATGGTGCGGTATTTCTATGCTTCCGCTGTACTCCAAGTGACCGAGTAGTGTTGTTGTTACTGTATAAGTATAGATACATAATGAAGCGACGATAGGAGAACTCGAGTATCGAGGAATCTCTATTATCTCCGTCGTCGCTGAAGCTCAGCCTCAGATAATAGAACTTATTCTGACCAGAGCTACCTTCTTATAATCTCCTCCTATTGATATGCTCTCATTTAGAGATATAACACGAGATTTTTAGCAAAATAGGTAAGCCCTTTGGTCTTACATTAATCACGAGAAAGTGTAAAAGATTGCATGCAGTGTTTAAAAGGATACCAAGCAGTGACTGGAATGAACTGGAACTATCTGGCTAGGAGGAGCTATCCTCTGTCTTGCCAAGCCTAACATGTCCTCTTTTCTCCAGTCTATCTAATAGAGATATATGATCATAGTCATAGATGTGTGTGTATCTTTTAAGTACATAATGAACAAACTTCATTCTATCTTACAATATCAAATCAGTATTAGTACAGTGCAATACAAAAGCAGAACATATATTATATGATCATCATTCAATGAAGAACACATCTCTCTCTACTCGAAGGCTAGTCCATCTTCTCTCGTGAATTCGAAGATGTATCCAGTAACTTGAAAACCAGCATAGAAACGTTTGTTGTCAGGACTCAAGGCAATACCAATCGTTTCATCATCAGTATGGATATCATCTTCAATGGCTTGAAACATTGTGAAGTATGTCCCATCATCGCCATACCGAGCATACACTCCAGGGTCAGACGAACCATCCTCGGTAAAGTAAATATATTTTCGAGTAGGGCCAAACATATTCTGATCAGGCTGACCACCAAACGAGCCCTCGCCGTAGAACTTGACACCTGATTCCTCTGACGTCCAAGTCATATTCTCCAAGTCTAAAATAATGAGATGCTGTAACTCCTTGGACATGAAGTATACATTACCTTCATGTACTTGAATACCCTCGCTGTTTGGGAAATATTCCTTAGCGCTCTTCCTTGCATCCTTTTCATCTGTTGTCCATTCATATGTACCGTCATCGAATAGATTAAGGAATGAGTGTTCACCCTCCGTATGTAAAGCATCCCATCCGTGTTGAGAAGCAATGAATCGACGCAAGGCTCCGTCTTCTTCATCCTCGGTAGTGTAGAATACGGGTGCATCATAGATACGATCGTCCACCGCAACACTTTCAAAGTTACCTCCCTCTCCACCTAGCACTGTTTCCTCAGCTCGACCATCCGGACCAACTTGCCAACATTGACCGACATCCGATTCTTCCTCACAACTGACCCAAGTATTCCAAGGCGTAAGACCACCTCCACAGTTGTCGTCAGTGCCTGTCAACAAAGCCTTATACTCAGTAATCTCTCCTTCAGAATTAAAGTATAGACCATAAACACCACCACCATCTTCTGCATACTCTTCACTATTAGACATGTAAACATATCCACCATCATCCAATGGGATAATACCCGCTGCATCAGATCGTGTATGCCATGCAAGTGTAGAGTTGGTACCATTTACATATTGTACTTTCTCACCAGTTTTGGCAATTAGTTTTACTTTCAACCCGGCTGACATTTCAATACCTAGATCTGGTACGGTAATGAATTCAGTACCGAAAAAGTATGGATTCTTGGGTGTGGGTGATGATGTTGGTACAGATGATATAGTTGGAGATTGAGTAGGAGATGAGGTGATTGGAGATTGAGATGGTATTGCAGTGATTGGTGACGAGGTAGGTGTACCGGAGGGCGAATTGGAGTTTGTCATATTGAGTAGATATAAAGGTAGTTCTTCTTCGTCAGTACTTTCAATATCTGGAACTACGACTTCATCATCAGGAATGATTGGATCTGCTGAGGAGATTGACACATGTTGTGTCTCTTCTTGAGTAGAGGATACCACCTCATTATTGCTACTGTTTGACGAACCAACAGACATGCCAATAAAGAACATGGATATAGCCACAATAACTATACCAACTACTAACATGCCAATACGTTGTTTACTCTTCCTATCATACTGTACATTAGTAGTAGGTGTAGGCTGCTGTTCTTGAAGTGTCTTCTTTGTAGGGATATGATCATTGAAGTTATCCACAGCAGTACCAGTTTCTACATCATCATTATCATTCGTAGGAGTAGCAGATCGTGATGATGGAGATCCAGTATCAGAGAAGGATTGACCCATATCAAAGGTATTACCTATGTCACCGCCCATCCAGTTTCTATTGTTAGGAGGAGATGATGTCATCGTGATGTTGATGTTTTGATTTGATACTTATGTTGATGATATTATCGATTAAAAAGTTATGAGCTTCTGCTTCTCTGCCAATGAAGCAGAACACATGCACCATTTCGTAGTCGATCCCATATCATTGGATGACGCAATTAATAGCATCATGATTCCCCATACTACTTCATACGATATCGAAGACAACAATAAAAACACTGCATAAGAGGTTAATACCGTATTGCAATATGCAAGAGCTCGTACGGTACGGTTGAAGAAAAGCTCAACCAGCCTCACCCAAATGTGTTTGGGCAATGTGATCAATGAGACAACAGGGATGATGTAACAATGCGTCATTAGTTGGCATTGTATATTGCTCATAATTTCAATTGTTGCTCATTTGCAATAACTATTATCAATAATCTACCACCGACCAACAAAATCTCTTAGCCATCTATCATTATCATCATCCATCATGTCGTCTACTACTCCAATGAAGAAAGCTGGTCCACCCCGTCGTCAATCAACTATGCAGACATCAACACACTCTACACTCTACGGTGACTCCTTTCATGACAATTCATCCAGATCTTCCTACTCACTCGAGGATGTTGAGACTGGCGTGGCAGCAACATCAGCCTTCGTAGCCAATGCTGCCACAAATTACAATGCCAAGCAAGAAGAGGTAGCTCAACAACAGAAGAAACGTCGTATTCATTATGCAATCTTTGGTATTGTGGCTGTTCTACTTATTGTGGGATTAATTGCTGGTATATCAAGTAAGAGGAACGCCAACGATACATCTGCCGCTGCTGCCGCCGCCGATAGCCCTTCGATCGATACTACTACTCAAGATACTTCTATCATTATTGATGATGTAGAGTATGCCGTTGATGAATCATCCCCATCTGCTGATGTCCTCGAGTTATGGTCTTCAGAAGATGTTTCTTCTTCGTCTGATGTATCTACTGATGCTATTGTTGATGATGAAGATGAAGAGTTAGAGGAGGATACCTCACCATCATCCGATAAGCAAGAAGGATTGACTCTCGAATATGAATCTCTGTTGAACAATGAGGGCAGGACTACTACTTCATCTGATGAGACAAGTATTGTAACCTCTTCACCAACTGCACCTCCAACAAAGTCACCTGTTATTACATCAACTACTAGTCCATCAAGTTCACCTTCTAAATCACCTACTAATGAGGTAAGTGAAAAGTGTGCATATCATATGTTCTTTTTTGGTATCCTCATGACATCTAACATATGTACTTGTCTCTTCTCCACATCAATGACAGCCAACACAACCTCCTCAACCATCGATTGATCTGTCTGGTTGGAATGTAATGGAACCTACACCCCCACCAACAAACAAACCAGTATTTGACATGTCAAGTTGGGGCGATGCACTTAAAGTAACACCTCCGCCCTCAGCCTCGCCTACTACAACATCTCCAAGTCAATCTCCAACCACACATTCACCAACATCTGCACCAACACAAGGTCCAACAACAAACCCATACTTCTTTGGTACTGAATTCATTACTGTGCCTGAACTTGAAATTGAAATGTCAACTGGGCTGAATGTCCGTCTTATTGCACGTACCGGAGAGAAGGTACAATATGCCAATGGAGATGAATCAGATCGTAGTTGGCATACTAACTCGGATGCTGCCGGTATCATCCCATTAGAGGATGGAGGCTATGTCTACATGTCAAATAGTGAAGCGGACGATGGCAAAGGCGGTGTATATGGGCTCTACTTTAATGCAGAGGGTGAGATTGTCGAATACAAGGCTTTGTTAACTGGCACTACCGACAACTGCGGAGGTGGTTTAACTCCTTGGGGAACTTGGGTCAGCTGTGAAGAAGAATCAGATGTTGGCCAATGTTGGCAGGTCGGTCCGGATGGACGAGCTGAGGAAACCGTGCTAGGTGAAGAAGGAGGTAACTATGAAAGTGTGGCCGTGGATCATAGAGTATACGATCGTCCTGTCTTCTTTACAACTGAAGACTCCTCAGATGGAGCTCTACGTCGTTTCATTGCTTCTCAACATGGATGGGATGCTTTACATACAGAGGGTGAACACTCTTACCTCCACCTGTTAGACGATGGAACATTTGAATGGACAACTAGTTTAAGCAGAGGAAGAGATAGTGCCGAGAAGTACTTCCCAAATGCTGAGGGTATTCAAGTACACGAGGGTAATGTGTACTTCATGTCCAAGGAGAAGCAGATTATGATCATCTTGAATCAAGAAGATATGACTTGGACATCTGAGAAGACAGGCAAGAAGTTCTATGGAGAGGGCTCATTTGGTGGTCAACCTGATCAACACGTCTTTGGTCCTACACGAAAGTATATTTACTTTACCGAGGATGGTTCGTCTGACCCTGGAGTGTATGCTCGGTATGGTGATGATGGTACTTATTTCACAATGTTCCAAGCTATCCGAGGTGGTATACATACAGATGACGAAACGATTGGTATTGCCTTGAGCCCTGACAACAAACGTTTCTACGCTGGGTTTCAAGAAGGATGGATTTTTGAGTTCAGAAGAGAGGACGGACTTGCCTTTGAGTAGAGATATAGAATAGACATGTGTTTTGTACAGAATAATTGTTGTATAGATACTTGAATTGGTGTTTAAGATGACCTTAATAACTGACACTTTTAATTACATTTGTTCACTGGTTTACAATCTATCTCCACACTTATCTAACTCACATTACGACACATTCACACTACACTCTCACTTTGTTCACTACTTTCCCTCGTCACATGTATTCACTCTCTCCTCTAAAGAAGTTATGATTATGATCCACCGCAGAATGCATTCTCAGTTCCAAAATTGGTACAAGGGAGGCCGCAGCACTCACCACCACAGCATGTCTGTCCAATAGGACAGCCTATTGGTGCCGTTCCATCTGGGAACGGACCACATCCTAGTTCAGCATCACATTCTGATCTTTGACAAGCATCTGCTTCAGGTCTATTTAGACAAAATGGCGTCGCTGGAATACACATACCATCCCCATTACATACTTTACCACCACACGCATCGACAGTACCATCACCGCATGGGGTTGGAAATGGTTTGGGGGGATGTTCACAGCCCCCGTCGCAGATATTTTCCGTGCACTCATTACCATCGTCACAATCAAGTGGGACAGTGTTGCAACTTCCTGAGTTACATGTACTTCTTGAACAGGCATTACCACCAACGATAAAACACTCCTCGCCTTCATTAATATCGACACTAATGCACATACCATCGTCACCGCAAACACGTTCACTGCATTGACTACTAGTTTGTAGACATGCTCCATCATCTGGAGGCGCTTCACATTTGCCAGTAGCGGGGTTACATTGTACCGCACCCGGTACTCGTGAAAAACATTCCTTCAGATCGACTAGAATTAATGAACAATCCACATCTGCACACCGGTCTGTATCCGACTTGCTCGATTTAGATTTACTTGCTTTCGCTTTACTAACTTTGGATGCTTTTGCTTTTAGGAAACGATGGCGTGGATTAGCACTATTGACGACGACAACGGTGGCCGAAGCTGCAATGAATACATATGCGAGGGAGACTTTCATTGTTATTGTTATTGTTATAGTTTTGTGTAAAGGCTTCAAACAATACCGAAGAATGATCGAAGTATAAGGGTTGATTGCAATCTATTATTATGAGGAGTTTGTATCTATGGCAATGAATGAGGCAACTTCTCGGCGGCATGTTTATTTAAAAGCAAGGATACCAAGCCCAAAAAAGATACGTATCCCACTCTACTCTCATAACACACAAATTTTACTAAGAGATGATGAACTCTAATAGTAGCAGCCGAAAGCGGAAGCTCTCATCAGCCGATGACGGCGATGATACCAATATAAACAGTCCTAATAATGCTTTAGTTGATGGTGGTTCTCAGGAGCTCGTGGTGGCGCCCGTAGACGAGCAACAGGATACCACAACTGACCAGAAAAATGATAGTAACCAGCCATCTGATGATATGAAGTTATCTGCAAATGATATTGCAGTCAGCAAAGCTACTGATAATACTTCTGCCGGTGATATTGCAGACAGCAAAGCTACGGATTATGCTGCTACTTCTGCTGACGGTGAAAACAACAAGAATGATACAACGACAGTAGGAGATGAATCACAAGAAGTAGAAGGTGGTGATACCAAAGAGCAAGAGACCTCAACATCACTACCATCAGCACCAACAAGACCACCAAATCAATACGATAACATCCGCCGGGTAATAGTACAAAATGACGGATCACGTCAAAACCTAATCCGATTAATCGGATTAAAATCACTATTCGCGAAACAATTACCCAAAATGCCAAAAGAATATATTGCTCGATTAGTCTTTGACCGGCGTCATAAGTCATTAGCTTTATTATCCAATGATACATCTAAGAAAGATTGTGATGATGAAATTATTGGTGGGATATGTTATAGGGCATATAATGATATACCAGAGCCTGGATCGTCGAATGAAGAAATTGGTGAGGGTCCTATGCGATTTGCGGAAATTGCGTTCTGTGCAGTGAGTGCTAGTCAACAAGTGAAGGGGTATGGTACTAAATTGATGAATTTATTAAAGATGCATGCTGTTACGGAAGGGATTGAATATTTTATTACCTATGCTGATAATTATGCTATTGGGTAAGTTGTATTGTTGTTTTGTTTTGTGTTGTTGATTGGTTGTTGGGGGGGTTTTATTTGCTGGCTGTTGTGCATATGATGTGTACTTTGTTATTTGTTGAGGGTGTGCATGTGATATGCATGAGAGCACTTAATTTTATTATATCAATACTAACCATTTGATTCGCTACAATCTTGTTGTTCCTACTATCTCATAGATATTTCAAGAAGCAGGGATTTACAAAATCGCTTCAGATGCACAAGAGTCGATATCAAGGACTTATCAAGGACTATGATGGAGGTACTGTTATGGAATGCTACATTCACCCTTCGATTGATTATACTCGTATCCCTGAAACCGGTATGTTTGTGTTAAGTGCTGTGCGCTGCTGCTCCTTATTGCAATTTAAGCTCATATACTCACCTCGAAAATTAACTTCTCATACTAACTCTAGTTGCGGCACAACGTCAGTACATCATGGATCGTATCCGTGCCACAACAGCGAAATCAGACAAGATTGTATACCCTCCACTCTCATCCGATTGGGAAGATGATGTTGAATATTCACGCCATACACAAAACAGAACAGCTGAACGTGCCTTGAATATTCCCGGTGTTAAGGAGGCTGGATGGACATTGTCTGACCTAGTTACCATGTCACGGGGTAGTAAGGATGCTGATCAGAAGAAACATCAATTGAAGACTGAATTGTTAGCTCTCGTCAATAAGGTATCGGATCAACAGTTTAGTTGGTGTTTCCGTGATCCTGTCAATACCGAGGAGGTTACCGACTATCTTGATGTTGTAACTGAACCGATTGATTTGAAAACAATTGAGAAACGTATCCGCAAGGGGGATTGGTATAAGAATAAACACATGTTGTATTCGGACTTGATGAAGATGGTGAATAATTGTAAGTTGTATAATGGTGAGGGGAGTACATACACGGAGTATGCTAATAGTTTGGAGAAGTATTTGTCGTCAATCTTCCCCAAGAGATTAATGGCCGGCATGGATGCAAGTGGGGGAAGTAAGAAGAAGGGTAAGAGTTCCTGAGAAGGAGCTTCTTTGTATGCTCGTCGAGGTTTCTTTTTGTTCGGATACGGCACCAAGTTGCTAATAGTTTAGTTCTACTTGTAATAAACTAAAGAGAATTCTAGTTGGTACTGGTTACTTAAGTAGTTTAGATAGACGGGGGAACAAAGTTGTTCCCTTCTCATCCATGGTATAACTACCTTATAGACAATCTTGGAACAACCTTGTCCATTCTTCTTCACTAGGAATCTCTCTTGAAGCCACAGTAGCAACACCAAAATCAATATTAGCTGCCTCTTCCAACTCCAAACTACGTACCATTGCCTCAGCCAATCCACATCGTCCTGTATCCCCATCATGTTCTTCACTACCCGTTGCTGTAAAGACTGCCTTGGCACCAGGTCCAGGCAGTGAATCACCCTTGTTAAGTTTAACACCGCGAACATTACAATCGAATAATAATTGCCATGTAATTATATCAGTCTTTGACACCTCATAATATGCCTCAGATAGATATTGTGAATATGTCAGACTATCCTCATTAGTTGTATCTCCCACAGACCCACCCTTTAATGTACCCGCCCTTACAATTGTCCAATCGGCATTACACTTCTCTGCCGCAGACTTAACATTTGCTTCATACGATTGATAGGCACCCTTGTTACTGTTATCCCAAACCTGAGCATTGGCAGCCTTCTTGGAAGCCGAGACGAACAAACCCATACCACTACCATTTAAATTCCGTGACATGGTAACTACTCGTTTTAACTGGTTACACTTTTCATTATCTAATATGTAGTTGATAATTGACTCATTAATGACAGAATCCACATCATCAGTTGCCATTAGTATTGCATCGGTAGTTGATAGCAATTCTTCTACACGATCTGTATCTGATGCTGGTACTAATTCCAAGTTTGGTAATGTCAATGGTTCTGATAATTGTTGCATAATCTATATAATAAGTTGAAGTGAAATGAAAATGAGCATAAGATGTGAGCATTTTTATAATGTAGGTAAAGAGAGAAATTTTCATACAATATACCAACTGCTTACCTCCATATCAGCAGCAGGACAGATGATCCATGATTTACCATGATTACGATGCGCTGCTAGCTTTGCCAATAGTATCGATATATATCCACTCCCTACTGTGCCAATAGTCGATGTTGAAGATGGTTGTATTGCAGTAGAAAAGAGATTTGTTGTTGTTGGCCGTGTCGTCTGTGTTTTTGTGGATATTATTGATTGTTGGAATGAATAAACATGAACTGGACTATTAATGAGCAGTATATAAATGCCTATGATGGCATAGAATAAGGGGCAAGTAGCGGCTGCCATCGTGAGGAGAATTCAGCAACACTTGAGGATCGTGAGTAAAGAAGTGAAAATGGCAATTAACTAATTAACCCGAAAGTGGGCTTGGTATCCTTGCTTTTGTGATCATACATGCAGATACATGCCGCCGAGAAGACTTCATGCCAGTTGCCCTCATTCTTTGCAATACACCATAGGTACCTAGGTACTCCTCATACAATACTTGGATGTAATACCAGAAGATTGTATCTCTCTCCAATATCGTCAAACAATAATAATAACAATGAAGATCTCCCTTGCATATGTATTTATTGCAGCGTCGACCATCGCCGTCGTTGTCAATAGTGAAATTAATCCACGCCATCGTTTCCTAAAAAAAGCATCCAAAGTTGGTAAATATAAAGCAAGTAAATCCAAAGCAAGCAAGTCCGATATAGACCGGTGTGCGGATGTGGATTGTTCAGTACTTAATAATCTTAGTACCGGCGCTTGTAGTGACGGTGCTTGTTTAGAGGTATGCGATGACGGTTCGTCCCCACCGTGTTTAGATGATCTAAATCCAGGTGTTGAATGTGCATTCGATTGTTGCAAAGGCGAATGCTGCGGAGAAGACGAGTTCTGTGATGCTTTATCCGGCTGTTCTAGTAAGCCATGCAATCCACTATCTGGCAGCGAAGTATGCTTTTGCCAAACGAACTTAGAGTGTGAAGAACTTGTAACTGATGTATGCGTTGATACCAAGTGTGAAGGAGGGATTTGTACATTAGAATCCGTCGGATGTCCACTATCAATTCCTCAAGATCCTTGTCAGAGAACAAGATGCGATCCTGTCAAAGGTTGCAACGCCGATGATAATACAAACAATGGTGGTCTTTGTGATTCTATATGTTGCAATGGTGAATGCTGCCCAGGAGAGCAGGTCTTTTGTCTCCCCCCTCAAGATGCTGGTGGTGTGTTCTTATGTGTTGGATCATAAGAGGTCTCGGTTGTATTGGACCGTGAGTTAATATTGTGACAAGAAAAGTATTGAACAAAGATAGAGTGCGAACGTGGTATAAAGTATGTGTGTGAATGTGTATGTTTGATGTGTGAGTCAGAGAAGAGTATGAGTTTAGATATGAGTTAGATGGTGAACAGTTAAAAAGTGTACTTAAGTGTCTTGTCAATTATCAGCTTGTTACATACATAGGACGCTTCAAGGAATACTTATAGTCGTTCAGCAGTGTTGTATTCTATCTTCTATTTGCTTAATCTGTACAAGCCACGGCTATCATCTTAGCTCTACTCAAAAGCTAATCCATCCTCTCTCATGAACTCAAAGATGTATCCACTAACTTGAAATCCAGCATAGAATCGCTTCCCGTCAGGACTCAGGCAATACCAATCGTTTCATCATCATCATGTATTCCGCCACTTATAGCCTGGAACAAAGTAAAGTATGTCCCATTGCCAAATCGAGCATACACACCAGGAGTTGATGATCCCTCCTCGGTAAAGTAGATATACTTTCGTGTCGGTCCGAATATATTCTGATCAGGTTGACCACCAAACGATCCCTCGCCATAAAACTTCTTGCCTGACTCTTCCGATGTCCATGCCATACTGTCTTGATTTAATACGGTAAGACGTTGTCTCTCCTTGGACATGAAGTATACATTACCCTCGTGTACTGATAATTCCTCTGTATTGGGGTAGTATCTTTCGGCACTATCTCGTCCTCTACTTAAATTAGTAGTCCATTCGAATGATCCATCGTCGAGCAGATTGAGGTATGAATGCTCTCCTTCAGAATGTAAAGCATCCCATCCATGTTGAGAAGCAATGAAACGACGTAAGGCTCCGTCTTCTTCATCCTCGGTAGTGTAAAATACAGGTGCATCATAGATACGATCATCCACTGAACACTTTCATAGTTCCCTCCTCTGCCTCCTAACACGGTTCTTTCTGCTCGTACATATGGATCTACTTGCCAACATTGTCCTACACCCGATTCTTCCTCACACTACATATATGTAAGATGGAAAGAGGAAGGGTATGATTGTGTGATCAGTTGGTATGATATCTACCATTTGCAAAGAGTACACACAAACAGACACAAACACAGATAAAACTTACACTAACCCACGTCCCCCAAGGAGTCAATCCACCTCCACAATTGTCAGTAGTACCAGTCAACAAGGCACGATAATCAACAATCTCACCATTCGAATTAAAGTAAAGACCATACACTCCTCCATTTCCATCATCCTCTTCACTATTCGACATGTAAACATATCCACCATTCTCTAAAGGTATAATACCAGCACCATCTGATCTTGTATGCCATTCTATATTCGATTCATCTCCATTGGCATACTGTACTTTACGTCCTGTACGGGCAATTAATTTAACAGTTAATCCAGTTGACATTTCAATACCGAGAGATGGTACTGATATAAAGTTTGTACCAAAGTAATATGGATTCTTCATTGTAGGTGATAAAGTTGGTAGAGATGAAATGGATGGAGATTGTGTTGGAGATGTTGATGTTGTGGGTGCATCAGTTGGTGGTTTTATGGAAGATAAATTGCTAGACCCATTATTATCATTAGATGATATAAATACGGCACCAATTGTTTAAGTAATGCAATAAATATTACTAATCCAAATGTTAGGACTTTCTTTTCAGTACTACTCAAGTCTGAGAAATGTTTAGGAAAGTTGTTAATACCTTCGTTGAAGAATCGAGACCATACTTTATTATTATCATTTGTTGTTTTTGCAGTTTTTGTTGCTGTGTCTATAGAAGAAGAAGGAGTAGATTGCTGTTGTTCTTCATCTTCATCTATCGTATCAGATAGACGACTGCTACTTCGTATTGCATAGTCAGCTTATTAATGACGGATACATTGCTATTCGATGTTTGTTTATTGTTTTCTTCTTCAAATTGTATTTCAATATTCTCCATATCATACGGCATCGTTATTGTCTCTATTCGATAGGAGTTTACTGATACTAATCAGTCAGATGTTTATGCTTATAGTTTACTATAATCTAACAATGACGAATCTTGTAGAATCATTGTTGCTGGTATCCTAATATGTTTCGATGTGTTAATGATTGACTTGAGCCCATGAACTAATATTGCAATAGTCAAACATACGGCATATAAAGTCTAAAGAGATATGTAATAGATGAAAGAGATGAGTAGCCGCTTTAAAGCGTTGCGATAGGAGAGGAGAGAAAGAGTCTAGTAGGCAAAACGGAAATGGAGACGAAACGGATACTTGATTCCCAAACTTTTTTCTTAGTGCTATTCAATGGTGAAAACTCAACTATCAAGTAGTACCTCAATATAGACATTGGTATACATTCCTTACACTCACTAGATCCATATTTAATACCCTTTCGAATAGAA
>Ga0075437_13440_pt1 | contig 17510 bp, 16 predicted proteins | sample MintriMetagenome_FD_74266 | JGI IMG/M metagenome (GOLD analysis project Ga0075437, IMG submission 74266) | Marine eukaryotic communities from Monterey Bay, USA to study complex ecological interactions - Minidiscus trioculatus and... | ecosystem: Environmental > Aquatic > Marine > Unclassified...
ATACAAGTTATGTTAGAGAACATAGTGGATTGATATTATATGAAGTTAGTTATTTAGATGATAAGGATAGTTTGGTTAGAGAGACACTGCCGTTTAGTAGAGTCCAGAGGAGAAGACAGCCACTGATTAGTGAGTTGTAGATAGATATAATAGTGTATAATAATGTATAAAAATTATTCTACTGCAATAACTCAGCTGAGTTTAGATTACGAAGTCTGTGTCTATCAATAGAGCATAACTTTCTCTTCATATGTGTCTGCATCTGAGATTAAAGATTTACTCATCTCTTCTTCTGCTATATCCTTCGTCGTCGTCCATAACGGTTCATTCCAAGTATTCGGCCAAGGTGTCCAATCTTCTTCAACAGTAAGAGAAAGGATGATTATACCGAACACTGTTATTATAATCCCAATGAGCTTTGCTATTGTAATCTCTTCTTTGAAGAATATGAATCCGATAAGTATTGCACCAACTGTCTCGACTCCGGAGGAGACTGCCCAGCCTACGCCAAGGTCAACCATTGAAACTAGTATGATGTAAGCCGTGCCACTCAACATGAAGAGGGCATATGCAACGACTGTAATGGGAATGTTTTGAAAGCAATTTGAACCCTTTGTTGCCGCTGCTCCGGCTAGTTCGAATGCTATACCTGCTAGTAAGACACATGCAATGATAAAGTTGTTTGGAGTGGTAGAATCCATATGATATTGATATGTGATCTCTTTAAGTTGTGATGTATATGAATCTCGGTTTGTGTGTGGTAATAAGTGCTTGGAGGTAAGTAAAACGAATGGTAGACTTGATTTGTTGTGAGAGGTGCAAGAACTCACAGCCCATTCAGATATAGATGATCAGATCAAGAGCAAGATACTCTCATTCCCACCGACTGATATAAGCATCCAGATCCAGAACAAGAGACAATGACAAGAGATATGACATGAGAGTCAAGGAAGCAAGACTGCTATATGGTATCTTTTTCCTCCCCGCCCGACGGTTGTATCTGCTCTATTACTGATATCTCAGGCTTTAAGATTGGAGTTTGGATAATGGTAGGCGAGGTAAACATATGATCAATATTCAGATTAGAAAGGAATGAACAAAAGTCGAAGTGTTAGATCCAAATTGAATAGCTATCTTGTTAGGTACTAGTCTATTATAAATCTATTTAGCCCTACTCAAACCGAGTCTATCTCTTCTCTATGATATTGTATCTTAGTACATTAATATTGGATTCTCCAGGGTCATAATTCGTTCGTCACTCTGAATAGATCTCCGCAAGGGTTTACTTAATGCAAACAAGCCACGATGAGATTCCCCATCGTACAATTCAAGTGCATGTTCACCCTTCTTTCCTCCAGTAGAAGATGATCCATTATGCTCAGGCACACCATCCACCGACTCAATTCGTTTTTCTATTAATGTATTGATCTCTCCGGGTGCTAAATCTATCAACTGGTGAGCCTGAGACTTTGATCCGTTGAATGCCATGACAAATCCCCAATCTTCACCAAAGCTTGCAACTGGTACCGTATATGGTATGGCATGATCAAACACTGTAGTCAATGTATTCATTATAGGTGGAAGGCATGAAACTTCTGTTTCCCCATCAGATTGAGTAGGATGATTTATATATGCTCCACTACCCGCTTGTGTGACGAATACACCACTGTTTGGCGTTAGAACCTTTGCAGCACGCTGATAGAATTCTTGTGTATATAGGGCTATGCCCGGTCCTGCCTCGATAGGGTCACTAATGTCCATTATGATCACATCAAATGTTTCATCTGTCTCCATTAGATACTTGTAACTATCGCCAATGATTAGTTCCATCTTAGGATGATTGACAACCATCTCGCCTCCCCAATCGGGTAGATATTGTTTACTAACTTCAATAACAACGGGATCGAGATCTACCATAACTACTCGTTCAACTGTATTATGCTTTAGTACCTCCCGTGCTGTTGCTAACTCCCCTCCGCCGCCAATGAATACACTCTTTGGTGTACCTTTTCTACTTGCCTCTCCATTATTATTACCACTACTAGTACCCAGAATACCACTCCAAAATAATGGTGGATGGACTAAACTTTCATGATATACATATTCATCATGTGCCGCACTTTGTGTTTTACCATCTGTAACTAACGTGCGGCCGAAATACGTGTCTATTACTTGAATTGATTGATATTCCGATAGGGTGGAGTGATGAATAGTTGACAGTGCCATGTCTAATTTGAGACCAGGACCGATATCTTCAGTATAACTGAATGCAGATTTAGCTCGTTCTTTTAATATAGTATCGTTGTTGTTGTTATTGGTTGAGGAGGTACTACTCGAACTCGAATTATCAAGCTCGCCACGAAGTTGATGGTTCGGTATCTCGTATTCTTGTGCATATATACCAATTACGCCAGCCGTTGTAATAAAGAGTAGAGATGATAAAAGTTTCATTGCTGCCTGTATATACTAATAGATGTACTATATAATGCGTTGTCGAGATATGTCGTAACAGGGTTATGTTTTTGTCTACTATTGGTGTATTGTTGTTGAGGTATAATATGGATAGATTTATGAGAGATATCCATTGCACGCGTAGAGATACGCCAAGATCAAGGACAAGAAGGTATATAATATTGATTCTTGATTACCATCCAGGTATGATACTGAGTCCCATTGAGGAAAGGTCTTGGTATCATGAAGCAACCGACCATATCATAGACATCATCATTTGATAGAAGCAAGATCGACATATAATCATCATAACAGTATTGTTGTAGATATTCCGGGCGAGGCCGTATTCAAGAAGACGTTGTTAATTCTTCCCTCCTAACTTGATTGAATCCAAAGATACTTGACTCCTTTCCACTAACAATCGTCGATACATAGTGTACTGTTGGGTATATAACCTTGCAAATAAGTGCAGTGGTTATCATGCTATAATATAGTAGATGCATACCTATCTAGAGCTGTGACAAATAATCAAATAGACGTATCAAGATGGTATATAGGAAGATTCTACTAATAGTGATAATTTATAAGATGGCATTGAGTAGAGAATGGGTACAGAGTATAGAGGACGGCCGCCATATAGTAGAGAGGCAATAATCTAATTTCAATTTATTTTCCGTTTGAGATTTACTCCCAAAGATACCAGTATCTTGACGATCCACCCGCCGCGAGTACTACATATCGATCAGGATGCTATTGTTGATGAGTTGTGTTCAGGTTGAGGGGACTCTGAAGAGCATCTGAACTATGTAGCCATATGTCCACGGTGTTAGCTGGCAAGTATTTGGTTATTCTTTTAAGCACTACTAAACAACTACTCCTCTCGACTCACATATCATATGTCTTCTACTGCGATAACTCGGCACTGTTTTCACTTCCTTCGGAGATTGACACTTGCTTGGTAGTTGTTGTATCTTGTTCAGTAATTGAAAGCCGTTTCATACTCTCAGCCGCCAAGAAAAGCATCTCAGTATCACTTAGACGACGATTAGCAGCACGTAACATTGAACTCTTCCTCGGCTGTCGCCTATTCGTACCCGAAGCAAATACATACTGTGCACGGGTTACCTCATCTTCAATTAGATAATCAAACACCTTTCGTACCTCGTCTAAACTAGCTGACTTTGTAATGTAATCATCGTCATAGGCTAGTCGCATCAACTTCAAACTTAAGACACCGATGGAGTCACACAGATGAGCCTTGATCACTAATTCCACAGGAAAATTATGCACCTGCGAATTGTGAGGATCGTCTCTGAACAAGTAAAAGGCAATGTATTGAAACCAACCACACCATCCAGCAATGTTTTTAAGAATTGATGCCAATTCATCTTCGGTCTTGCCATCATCCTTTAGGCGTGAGAAGTAAGTATCGATCAGTATATTGATATGAGCCTGAATACTTTCATTTGCTTCTATATGGCCACTCATGGCGTGACTAATCAAACAGCCAATTGGAAAGGCAATTCCTTTGCCCACGTCTTGTCCAATGGATCCTGCCATTGTCATCTCCCAATCCACAAGAACCATAGTTCCTTCCTTGCCAAATCGTTCGAGATGTTCAATAGATGGTTTGGCTTCTACTAATGTATTGAATACTGTGACGAGAGAGGAGAGTAGAACATATATCATGTGAGCATATTGTATGTTATGAGTTTGATATGATACACCGATACGATATAGCTGCTCTTACCATGAGAATCGGCATGGATTAAACAATCTCTCTTATGATAATCGGCAATACTTGCATTCATAATCTTTAGCATGACTTCCTCTCCTAAGCTAGTGCAATATGCCTCAGTCCTATCTGATGGATTGTCAAGTTTACTCGCTTCCATTGCCGACTTCTTCATAGTATTTTCAAGTAGAGCTTCCATACACGGTTTAACCGTTTCATTAAAGGAAGGATCAAAGTCTTTGATTAAATGTAGTGCTGCTAATGTATTTGCAAGCTTTGGGGCGATTCGAGGATCTACTGAGCCATCAATGAATTGGTTACAGAATTGTTCATCAGCTTTACTCCATTCAGTGACTAATAGTTTCATACTTTGCCCCTCGTACTCAATGTCAGAGAGGAGGATGGGATTAACAATACTATCTGGTGCCAACTTCGACATTGTAACCATGATCTCATACTCGTTTGTTGTACGTTGCAAATCATAATGAGCATCCTTATCTGGATTCCACAACGCGAATTCGAAACAAAGCTTTGCAAATACACATAACTCTGGCTTATCAACGATGAATACTTTATATGAGTAGTTGGTATAACCGCCGGATAAGACAGTAGCATCGAGTTTACCACCATTGTTGATGGCATTGTTGATCTGTTGTAATACGGTATGAGAAGATGATTTGCATTCGTTTGCAATTGTTGATAGTAGTAGTTTCTTCTTCAGGAGCTTATCTTCTACTTGTGCATTATCATTGATGTTGCTGTTATCGTTGCTGGGCTCCATGTTGTTGTATATATTGATGGCAAAAAATGTTGATGTGTGATATTGTCGAATGATATTTTTGATATTTATGCGCATAATCTGCCGATCCTCTTCAACAAAGAGCCTCATATCTTTCATCTTCACCTTCTTGGCACCTTCTTGGCTCGATCGAGCAAGATGTGAGGAGTAGAAATGCTGCATATCGATATCTTTGTCATCGTCAGATAGAAGCAAGATCAATTTTCATGTAATTAGAAAACTCGTTATGGAAGAAAAGAAGGAAAGGTATTTGATGGACCAATTGAGAGGCAGCAACATTAGATATCGCGCGCCGGCGGCGGCTCCTATATATGGCAACTTGATAAGTGCTAAGCTCTTCATGCAGTATGCCTCTATACCAGCGGCGGTTTGCAATAATTTGTCTCTCTCAACAAAACAATGGTAAAAATATACCTACATGAACATACGTCACATATACAAATTTTATGAAACATCACACATCACATGATACGTGTCGTAGTGTCGTCAATATAATGTGTAGCAATACATCATTATTATCAAAAGTATTATATTACTGTTCTACATACACCGCTACTCTCTCTGTCTTCAGCAGACATTGTGATGTACTATGATGGACAGTATTAAAACTATTCAAGTATTATGTTATCTGGTTTTACATTAGTTGTATAGGATTAAATTATACTGAATATATTTACAGAGCGGTTCATTATGTTAGGGATTGGATTAGTCTCCTGGTTTATTAAGCATCATTACTCTCGTAGCAGGAAGTTTAAAATCACCAGCCATGTGGGAAGGGACTGCACATAGTCCATCCACTCAGATCGGTTACACAATAAGGATAATGAGTAGGACAGCAGAAACCGGTACAACAATCAATGCCACTATTGCAATCTGAATCAGCACTGCAGTCAATTATCCACGGTGCTGAGATATACTCGCTCGTTTCATCAAATAACTCATCGTCATCTGGGTCTTCCTTTGTTTGATGAAAGGGCAAGTTTGGCATCTTGCCAATCTCGGATGGGATTGTCCCAGCCACGTGATCAGAAGATAGAAGATTAAGGTCAAACTTGTTTTTGTCATCAACATCTTCTTCTAATTCTACAGTGGCATCAGAAAGAGAATATGGCTCCCGTCCACAAAAACGAGGATATACACAAAAGCGATGACTACTAGAGCAGCAGAATCCTCCACAACAATGGATCAATCCACTACTATCGCAGTCTGAATTACGGCTGCATGAATTGCCATGGGGATCTTTCTGAAGAAAAGAAGTATCCATCATGTTATCATCGTCGTCATGATATGACACTGAATCTTCCTTTGTTTGATGAAAGGGCAAGTTTGGTAATCGGCCAATATCGGGTGGAAACTCACCAATCATATGATCAGGTACTTCTTCTTTATGATGATGACCGAGCTTGTTGTAATCATCTTCTTCTAAACTTCTTGACGACCCCCCTCCTCGAAGGGAGGCTCGGGGTTTGGCATTATCATCATTAGCATGTACACTGAAACTATTAGTAATAAGGGTCAAGAGCAGAGTATGGACAAGTAGAAGCTTCATTGTATGATAGTAGTAAAGTAGTTGATATTGGTAGTAGTAGTAAAGTCGTTGGTAGTAGTTGATATTATTTGGTGGTATTGGTAATTTTATGAGACGATTATGATATGCGGCCGGACGTACAATTAACATTACACAAGAACACACAAGATGCTCATTCCCATGGATATGTATATAACAACATAACAACAGTAGAGTAAGCTTGGATATGATTCTGGAACATAGTTCTCCTTGACTCAAACTACTCTTGATAATAAAAGAAGCAAGATCGGTGATATAGGATACCGTATCTTTTTTACTAATTCCTACGTTGTTTTGGAAGATACCGATCAAAATTGGGAGATGAAGAGTCTCGACTTGTTCGAGTTTGTTTGGTCATGTTAGATTCGACACTTCAATTCAATCATCACATAAAAACAATCAAGCAACAAGCAAACAATCAATCAAATCAATCAAAAGAACAACTGCAACAAACACAAGATACACACTCTACTTGATACACAAATTAACTCTACTTATCCACTACAAAGATGAAGCTATCTCAATGCATTACATTCACTGCCATAGCTGCAACGATACTTTCTACTCAAACTGCGGCAGATAAGAAAAGTAAAATCTATAAATCTTCACCCCAAGATCAGTATGAAACTGTTCTCGCCGTACAATCTAAGGCTGGCAAGGCCTCATATGTAAATGAAAAGGTTATTAGATCGCATACGTATGTAGCAACACCTTACCCCGACTCAAGGTTTGTAGACAATCCAATGGCTAAAGCTGGCAAGGAGGGTAGTCACAAAGGTGTTCGTAATCTCGATCGATATGGAACTGCTGTTCTAGTCAGTGATAGCAAGGCTGGCAAGGAGGGTAGTCATCACAGTGCCAAATACGTATCCGATCAGGAAGATGTTGACTTTTTCATCGGCAGTCCTGGAGAACATGAAGATACATGTACATTCCCTTGGCCAAACTGTGGTAAAGGTCTAACATGTAGGAACCGTGTGAATGGCAATCCAACTTGTTGGAAAAATGGTACATGTCGTCCATTTGGTATGAAATGTTCACAGGATAGTAATTGTTGTATGCATAGTTATGGAAGGACAGAGGGAAAGTGTGCCCGAAGGGCGAGAACCTTTTAAGAGTTGCTACTGGTGATAGTAAGTGGGTACTTCTTCGTTGGATATAATGGCCCTAGGCGGATAGTTGAATATAATGTAAACACGAAACAGTTATATAGTCTTGACACTAGCAATCTATATCCTAATTTACATATCCTAAATAGTATTGTCATAGTAGCTCGTTAGTTCTAGCATATCATACGCTTCATTGATCAGAAAAACTTTTGACAACTACTCAAGCTCTTCTCTTCACTCTCACCATCTAATCTAAGTCGTATCTTATCAATCTGTCGTAAGTTTGATATATAGCTCAACTTCTTCTCTATACGTTTATCATGCTTATACTCCCTCTTAAACTGCTTAATTTGTATTTCAGTATAATACAACTTGGATATGTCAGGTGATAATGTTCTTGGTCTATAATGTATAGATGATATTAAGCTGTTGGAGTTGAAAGTCACATACTTCTTCTCTTTGTTTGTTTGTGACGTATTAACAAGTGGTGGTGGTGACGTTGATGGTGTAGAAGGTCGTTGGATATTGATATGATGCTCATCGTCACTCGATGATGATTGAGATTGAGGCATCTTCATAATCTGCTCATAGTAGCTATCACTACTACTACTAGAATCATCACTATCATCATTGTCGTCGTCGTTATTATTCTCCCAACATTCCTCATCTTGTTGATGCAATAATGTATTGATTGAGAAGAATTGCAATGGTGATCTTCTGTGGTAAGCGGTAGAGTGCATCTATCCATCAGACTTGGATACCACTCTCTCTCTCTCTCTCTCTCTTTTGTGTTTTGGGCTTTGGGCTCATTCTTTGCCTAAAGCCGCCCATGTTGGCTGTTGCATGGGGTCAATTAGCGTAGCGTAATTGCTTTCCGGCAAGGGCATATAACATCGTCTTTTATGCTGATTATTGTGCTAGCACGGTTGTCCATAAAATAGAGATGCCCTACAGCTTTCTCACACAACATATGTCAAAAATTGCAAGGTGCACCTGACTTGCTGCACCATATTACCCATCTCAATAACACCACAAACACAAATATTCTATATGGATTGGTTATTCGGGGTATTCATAACGGAATATGGCCACTGCTACATGATGCAGACTGCTATTCAGTGTTGTTAGGAGTACCTCAATAATTAGTGCAACAATAGTAGATATATTTGGGATCTTGTAGTTTGTTGCCGCCATGGTACAATTATTATTGGTTAGTATGTGAATTAGGGTTAGTAGTGGTAGTGGTTGGTATGGGAAGTTATTAATTCGAATTGGTATTATTTGTACAAAGGAATAGTTGCCGGTTAGTTAATAATTACTCAACACAATCACGAAATTGTATAGTGTAAAGATTGGAGTGGTTAGATGGGGGTATTAAAACGGAAACTTATTGGCCACTGCCACACGCAATGCAGTCCATGTCATTTCTCCATCATTAATATCACGAGGACATATCACATTCGGAAATGAACTCGTACCCCATAATAATTAGTTCAAGGTAGATTGTTCGTATTTGGTTTTTAGTATCTTTTTAGTATCGAATTATTGTTAGTAGCGGTATTAGAGAGGGGAGTTATAGTATTAGTTAATAGTTGGGCAGAGATTATAACGCGATTGGGTATTGAGGAGTTCGTTGCTGGTTAGTTTATCGATTATTGCTGGTTGGTTTATATTAAGCAGCAAGTAGTTTGCTCATGTCTCCCGAGTTGGGCTTGTCGTCTGGGTGATGCGCCTCTATACATCAAGGTGATTTCTCAGATCAATCTATGGGTGATGCCCCACATCAGGTGATTTCTCAGATCAATCTATGGGTGATGTGCCCCACATACACATCAAGGTGATTTCTCAGATCAATCTATGGGTGATGTGCCCCACATTCACATCAAGGTGATTTCTCAGATCAAGGTGATTTCCCTCCTCTATCTCCTCATTGGAATGATGTTCGGCAGGTGCGGCTTCTTATAGGGTAACAACATCAAGTGTTAAGCTTTTCATGTAGTATGTCTCTATAATAGCGGCGATTTTCAACTCAACAATAACAGGGGTAAATTTACCTCTACACTTATCACACAACTTTTTGAGAAACATCATATAATGATATCATATGTGTTCTAATTCTATTACCGTCGTCATTATTATCAAAAGTATTAGTGTATTTGATTAAATGGTGGTTGATTACCGTCTATACCACTACTTGGCATTGCAATAGTGATATACTTATACTAATGGACAATAATAAAACTATGTATTGTTATCCTTCTTCACAAAAGAACAGAGAGATAGAGGTGAATTGCAAATGCTACAAACTCGGTGTATACTACTTTTACATTAGGTGTATAGGATTAATTGCTGAATACATTTGCAACATCAACCATACCCTGTAGTAATAACTGTTATATGGATTGAATGTCTACACAAATTAAGAAGAGGATTGGCTGATCCCGTCTATCCACAAATACCAGGATGTACATTATGTACACAAATACTATGCCCTCTTGAGCAGCAGAATCCAGCACAACAATCAATAGTTAATCCAGTAATACTACAGTCTGAATCACGGCTGCATGAATTGCCATGGGGATCTTTCTGGAGAAAAGAAGTATCCATCATGTGTTTAACATCATATAGTCAAATAACTCATCGTCATCTAAGTCTTCCTTTGTTTGATGAAAGGGCAAGTTTGGTAATCGGCCAATATCAGCTGGGACAGCCACATGATCAGAAGAAAGAAGATTAAGGTCAAATGTGTTGTTGTCATCAACATCTTCTTCTAATTCTACAGTGGCTGTATTAGTATTAATATCTTGCCAATGGTCGCTAACACAAACTCTAGGTTGAACAAAACTACAGATTGGACGATCATCGGGGCAACACCATCCATTGCAGCAATCGTTTCCTATTGAAATACCTCCACCAATGTTTTGATGATTGCATTCAGACCGACCTCGGCATTCCCGATTGACTTGTAATGCTCTTCTTGCCGACCCCCCTCCTCGAAGGGAGGCTCGGGGCTCGGCATTATCATCATTAGCGTGTACACTGGTACCAGTAGTAATAAGGGCCAAGAATAGGGGTTGGAAGAATAAAAGCTTCATTGTATGATAGTAATAAAGTAGTTGATATTGGTAGTAGTAGTAAAGTGGTTGGTTGGTTGGTTTAGTAGTTCGTTGATGTTATTTTTGGTATAGATTATTTTTATGAGACGAATCATTATGATATACGGCCGTCAGTACCAATAACATTACACAAGAACAACACAAGATGCTTATTCCCATGGATATGTATGACAACAGTAGAGTAGCTTGGATATGATTCTGGAACATAGTTCTCCTTGACTCAAACTACTCATGATAAAAAGAAGCAAGACCAGTGATATAGGATACCAAGGATGATAAAGCCGTGAAGCATTGAGTCGAGTTAGATTCGATACTTCAATTCAATCATCTCATAAAAACAATCAAGCGACAAACAATCAATCAATCAATCAATCAATCAATATCATCAGTCAAAAGACCCACTGCAACAAACACAACATCGTCAAAAGATACTATCTATCGAAATACAAGCAAATAAACACTACGTTATCCACACTATAAATACAAAGATGAAGCTTTCTCAATGCATGACTTTCACTGCCATCGCTGCAACGTTACTTTCTACTCAAACCGCAGCCAGGATGGGCCTACCTAAGGCTGATAAAGATTCAACCCAAGATCAGTATTATGAAACTGTTCTCGTACAAGCTAAGGCTGACAAGGCTTCATATGAAAAGGTTATTAGATCGCCTACGTATGTAGCAACACCTTACCCCGACTCAAGGTTTGTAGACAATCCAATGGCTAAAGCTGGCAAGGAGGGTAGTCACAAAGGTGTTCGTAATCTCGATCGATATGGAACTGCTGTTCTAGTCAGTGATGTGAAGGCTGACAAGGAGGGTAGTAGTCATCACAGTGCCAATCGATATGAATCCGAACAGTACCAGGAAGATGTTGACTTTTTCATCGGCAGTCCAGGAAAAGAGGGAGATAGGTGTAAGCTCCCATTCCCAAACTGTGGCAAAGGTCTAAGATGTAGAAACCGTTCAGGTGACCATCCAATCTGTCACCGTAATGATGTATGCCGTCCTAGAGGGATGCAGTGCGTCCTCAGTCGTAATTGGGTGCTGGGACGACAGGTGCCAATAGGGCAAACTTTTTTGTATGTAAAGAATACTGGAGGCAGGAACATGAAATGTACAAAGTAATATAAAATTAGAAAAGAAGAATTAGACAAGTCTACATATTCATTATCCCTATTTTCTTTATCCTATTAACATATATCCTAACCTATAGTATTGTCAAATAGCTCATAGTAGAGTGGATTGCTTCCCTCATCCACTGCTACTGCAGTATCTCGGCTTCCTATCTCTCTTTCTCCTGACTTCGACTGTTGTCGTTATATAGTCATCGATTAGAAAAACTTCTGACAACTACTCAAGCTCTTCTCTTCTTCACCATCACCATCTAATCTTATGTACGATGCATTGAGTTTCTTCTCTATACGCTTATCATGCTTATACTCCTTCTTAAACTGCTTAATTTGTATTTCAGTATAATATAACTTGGATATGTCAGGTGTATTTGTTCTTGGTCTATAATGTATAGACGTTATTAAGTTATTAGAGTTGAAAGTTACATACTTCTTCTTTGTTTGCGGAGTATTAACAAGTGGTGGTGGCGATGTTGGTGGTGTAGTAGGTCGTTGGATGTGGTGCTCGCTCTCGTCTTTACTAGATGATTGAGATTGAGGCATCTTCATAATCTGTTCATAGTAGCTATCGCTACTTGAATCACTATCATCATCGTCGTCGTCGTTATTGTTCTCCCAACATTCCTCATCTTGTTGATGCAATAGTGTATTGATTGAGAAGAATTGCAATGGCAATCTTCTCGTCGCTTGATGAAGTTGCTTGGAGTTATACGATGACGATGTTGTATCCTTTGCAAGAACAACTATCGGATGAAAGTGAGCCGTGGCGATAGATGGAGATGCTATCGGCCAATGATCCGGCGTAGCAGCTCGTTGTCGAGTAGATGAAGAAAACATGGTTGTGTATAGACTTTGGTATTGAGTAGTAGTAGTATCGTGTACTTGTTCCTCGTACTCGTAGGATTTGTTGCTGCTGATTGACATCGTTTCCATTGTCATCGTCATGCACTCGATGTGTTGCGGTGGCATTATTGCAATAGCTCTCTAAATACCTCTTCTATTTTGGAGATTACCGACCTCTCAAAGAGCTTATATATCTCCACCACTGATCTATATTGAAGAGTTGTTTCTAAATGTTATGGTCGACCTCGCCGCCGACGAACATTAGAGGAGCTAGTTGGGGCTACAGTGGCTACAAGATAAAAGTCATTCTCAATGACCGCGGATAGAATCTACGATCAAGAATGCCTTCAACATACAAAGTGTCTCGGTATCCTTAACAAATTTTCACCAGTTTGTAGTTGCCTCCTTTCATTGCAAAAGATGACGACTGAACAACAACCGAGCTTTACAAATACTACAACATACAATTAATCCAGTAGGATGATAAGCTAGTACATTTAGAACTAATGGGCAAATGTGCCAAGGATATAATAATAGGCATGAACTAATGCCAAATTATGAATATATAAGAACTGACAACTTCCTCGACCTCCCAACTACTACTACAATGTCATCGAATGAACAGCATCAGCCAAAATCAATGAATGATGAATATGAAAATATAAGAAAAGAGTGTATCCAACGTTCATTCAAATCGACACAATCATCATCATCTATTAAAAGTAGCGCTAACTCGAGTAGCAATGCTAATGATGCTAATTTGCGATCTCAAACATCAATGGGCTCATCTACTAACAATACTACTCAACGCCGTCGTAGATCAATTGATGATAATACTACCAATAACAATAACTCCTCTAACAACACTAACAAACGATTAAATAAACAAAATCGTCGACGTCATTCAATATCAAACACAATCAATAATTCATTTGTCAACTCGTCACAGATATCGAATATATTACAAGAACATTTACTACACTCTCCTACCTTAGACGACAGTAATGTTAACAATACAAACAGTAAATCTCAACATTCAACAAAAACAACACCACAGACTGTACATGATGCTATCAATTTAGAACTACAACATAGAAATAATAGAAGAGATGGTAATAGTACACAACATAGAAATAAGAGAGATAGTTCAACATCTACATTACCACCCACTTCGGATTTGCAACGTCATTTACAACGTAGCACTAATCAATCAAATCAATCATCATCGGTAAGTCAACGAAGAGGTAATAGACAAGCAGGTAGTAGTAGACATACCAGCGGCGGAGGTTCATTGAGAGATTCAAATGCCACAATATTACACTCCAATCAAAGACGTCGTACTAATCAAGGTACATTGAGAGATTCAAGTGTCACTATATTACATTCCAATCAACAACAGAAAGAGATGCAGAATAGTAATCAGTTGGGTAAGAGTGGAAGTAGACCAAAAGAGCTTGTTGATTCGTTGCAATACTCGTTAGATGATTCAGGTATCTAAGTCCACGATGTGCATAATATATGATATGAGCATATGATATGTAGCACAAGTGTCGATTTGACTAAACCGAACACTACTTTTTCTCCTCTTAACTTCACCTTCTGTAGACTACAACTATTCAAACCGTTCCTCATCAAATCGTTCAGTCTCAACAGACAATTATCCATCACACATTATATCCTACGATAATAAAGGATCATCAATATTACAAAGTACATCTAGCTTAGCTAGCTTACAAGTAATGTTAGTTACACAATGGATATTAATTTGGCTAATGAGTTGTTTCCCGTGATGAATAGAGGATTAGATGCTACTAGAAGTGGGTTGGATGGTAGTTTGGAAAGTGGCTATCATGGTGAGGGAGAGGTTGGTAGTGGTAGTATGAACAGTAGTGCCAGAAGCAGATCAACTAAAAGTTCAAGTAGTATAATGGGAGCATCATTACAACGTGACTTACCAAGTCATTGGACAACAACGTCTGAATCAATATTAGATATTGAACAACAACAACAATTACAAACGGCAAGTATGATACCACCACGACGAATTAATCGTACTACTACAAATGATGCAACATTGAGGGAAAGTGATAAGGCATATCATTCATTGATGAAGTTAATGTCTGCTAATCCAAATTGTTTGTATGATGATAATGATGATGAAGAGAGTAACTTTGTTGGTTATAATAAACATACGACTACGAGTCAACAGAGGGGTAGAGTAGCAACTAGTAGTAATTATAGACGGGGTAGCATAGACATTGAACCGTCTCCATCTCCATCATCAGTAAGTAGTAGTGGCGGAAGTAGATCAAGTGGCACTACGACTAGATCAAGACGTATCAAACAATGTATAAGAGTAATGAGTATCTTAATACTATTGGGAGTTATTAGTATATTACTTGTATATCTAATTGATGAAAGTTTATTAAATGATATATCAACTAATGTATTGGGTAGATTTGTGGATGTTAAAGAGAAGAAGGGTAGTGTATTAGAAGAGACTCCACATTTGGTGACAGAGACTGCTGAAGAAGAGACACATCGTGAGATGATAATGAATGCAGTAGCGGAGGAAACAGTAGTAGAAGAAGGAGTATATCTAGGACTGAATGAAGAAGAACAGTATGCTCTTCTTCTGCCTGGTGTATGAGAAACTATGAGTATACAAGCGTGGTATTGGGTGTAGATGTTAGAGTGGTATTACTTGTGTGTATCGAGAAGCTGTTCAAAGAGGAGAAGAATACCGTAGGGAAAGAGTTTCCAGTAGTAAAGTTATGTTTCTTGTCTACAACTCATTTCTTATCCCTATGATATGTATATGTATGAAGCGAAGCGTTTCAAGCTGCCATTGCTATCAATATCCGATTCTTTGTATGTCTCAATGGTAGGTATGGCTCTATTGAACATACTTTCCCATTGTCGTCTACCTCTAATATATCATGCCAGACTTGGCTATACCTCTTCCCTTCTCTTATGAGCTTAACTTCTATATGATCATGGCCTATTATTACCGCACGTTGGAGTATGAATCTATCTTGAGTGAACATATCATGTACTTGTTCACCGCCGTTCGAGCTCGTGCGGAGACCTCGTAAATGAAGTGAGTTGCTTATTTTGACGTCTTCTTTGTCGAACAGTAATTGAAATATATCATCTACACCATCTACAGTAACCCCTTCATCATTCTGAATCTCTATAAAGTACTCAAGAGATTCTTTGACCTCGCTCATCTGTTGAAATCTTGTCTTCTTGATCATTGAAATTGAAATTGTGAGCATATCTTATGACCAACAGACATATGAACAAGAACATCCATGATCAGTAGTTGTTCTTGACTTCTTATTGGGCAAGTATTCATTCTGATTAACTTGTTGGGCTTCCTCTGATGCCCTAACTATCCCCCCCTAGAGAAAATGTGACCATATGTTCTCTACGAATGTCTTCAAGCAAGATCGGTGTCACATCTCTCTATTGGGCTTATCATAACAGCGGCAAAGATCTTACTTGCCCTTCAGATTTCAATAATAAGTTCGACTGTTTGTAGCTGTGCTTTAGTAGTAGAGATGGAGTTGAGTATGGTATTAAATGAACACATTTCCCATGTAGATAGTAAGATTAGTGATAAGATCGATAAAGCATGAACACATTGCAATGTCTATCCGAAAGTCAAATGAACATCTCATAAAAATCAAATCAACAACAACCTGATCAAAGCATAAAACAATCAACAATACAAACTATCAATATCATACAACAACATAACATGAATCTATCAAAGTACATTCAACTATCTGCCGCTCTTCTTCTTATTCTTGTCACCGCCACATCTTCCGCCTCGGCCGCCCATGTTCAATGTAATACACATGACGATATTGGCATTGGTGCTTGTCCTCGTAACAACCAAATGAGCTATGTATGTGAAGACGGCCAAAACATGTGCTGCACATGGACTAATTTACCGATTGTACGGAATCAACGTATGCAGCGTCGTGTTGATGACATGACTAGTGAAATCGATCTTCCCAAGTTTGGTAACTGTCAGCGTTACACTTACACCGGGAAACACTCTACTAAGTATGGAAACAAGAAGCAGTATGATACCTTAACTGGAACAAGTTGGGTAGCTACCGAGATCAAGTACCCACATGGAAGGATGAGGCGTGTATTGGATTTGCCGAAAATAAATGGGTATGAACCAAGCCTCTCATTCAATGAAGACGGTACATACACGGCAAATGGAGGGTGTATAGAACGCTCTGGAGAGGTGGATATGTCTACTTATGAATTCGATCTAAATGAAAAAATGGTCATAATATTCGTGTGGATAATCAAGAACGAGCCTTTGAAGAAGCTGTTCTGAATCAAGATAATCTCCAGTATTCGATTGATCAGCAAGTACTTACTTTGTATGATGACGAGGGAAAGATGATGGCATCCTTTGTTCCTCTAGATAACAAGTCAAATTGGAAGAAGACAAAGAAGAAGAAGGGTGGAAACTTACGAGCTGTTCTTCAAGCCTGAACTCAAGATACCTTAGAGAAGTAGATAAACATTAAGTAGAAGTCTTGTCTTGTGTTATAAAACTCGTAATCTATAACACTATTATAGACCTATCTATCTAAAACTCACTAATCAGTGGTTGTCTCCTTCTCTGTACTCTACTAAACGGCAATGTCTCTCTAACCAAACTATCATCATCATTCAAATAACTAACTTCATATAATATCAATCCACTATGTTCTCTAACATAACTTGTAT
>Ga0075437_13406_pt1 | contig 17473 bp, 15 predicted proteins | sample MintriMetagenome_FD_74266 | JGI IMG/M metagenome (GOLD analysis project Ga0075437, IMG submission 74266) | Marine eukaryotic communities from Monterey Bay, USA to study complex ecological interactions - Minidiscus trioculatus and... | ecosystem: Environmental > Aquatic > Marine > Unclassified...
TTCACTTCCTCTGCAAAGTCTTGCAATTTATCAACTACATTCCCTTGTCTTCCAGATAACAACGCCAAGAATGGAATGTTGCTTGTTGCTTCGTCATATTCTTTACTTAAAGTTCCACCCATTCCTCGTCGAAATCTAGAGTCTGTGTGTGCACCGCCAACCAGAGCTACCATTAAAGGCATACTTAACCAAAGTCTCTGAGGTAGAGATGGTACCAATAAAGCATTACCCAGTCCTAATAGTCCAAATGACCAAAGTCCTGGATGACGTGTTATTCTCTCTAATCCATGCACTGGTGAATTTGTATCTTTATTATCTGTAAAATCAAATGGACATCTCACCTTTCTCCTCCACGGCCATTTCCATCGGTAAAGTCACCTCCCTATAGAACAGAACAACAGAGTCGATTATTAGATTTGATTAAAGAGAAGGATAAATGTACATATCATATACTCATATGCTCAACACTCAATCAAAATATACACACCTGTAACATAAAGTTGGGAATAACACGGTGAAAAACTGATCCCTTGTAATGTAATGGCTTTCCCTTCTTACCAACTCCCTTCTCTCCTGTGCATAGTGCACGGAAGTTTTCAACAGTCTTTTGATTTTATTGTATATGCAATATAATTTATATGTATTGTTAGGTTCAGATTTGATGAAAGTACATATGCATATCATATGCATGTCATATGCACATATGTTATGAGCAGTTCAAACACATAATAATGATGACATACCTTTGGAACAGTATCTCCGAATAGACCCATGGTGATACGACCACCTTCTCCTCCTTCAATTTCCTAATGTAATATAAGATATACAGTGTTAGATTTGTGGTTCAACCAAAGAGTTATATTGCAATATGCGCGTCATATATTATATTCGTAGTACTCACCACATCAAAGAACACCTTCTTTGTTACAGTTTCACTGGAACTGTATATATGATGAAATATGAATTGATATACGTAGAGAGAATGAATGCATAAGTAAACGATCAGAAGTCGGAGTTTTACATAATCAGCCCCACACATATCCAACATGTGTCATTTGTCATAGATAATACATATAATGATAAAACTCACGCGTGAGAGCCATGGATAATGGCAAGAACCACAATAGATAGTAATGCTAGGATAGACTTCATCTTATTATTACGACTTAATGAGTTGTAGTAGGCAACTATTGACATAGATATCTGATAGAAAGATATTTTGATTTATGAGTGGAAAATAAAGGGGAGTCCTGCCTATATGAACCAACCACTCATTGATAAAGAAACGGACCTACTTACAAGAGATGTTAGAAGTGTGCTGACCGATTAACTTGGAGTGCGTGTGAATATTGAATATTCGCGTGTGAATTTAAGTGTTTGAAGAGTGGATACGTAGTAATAATTTTGTACATAAACATACCTTGACTACTGTTTGAAGAGTGGATACGTAGTAATAATTTTGTACATAAACATACCTTGACTACTATACTGATTGGTTAGCGTTGAGACAGCTGGCAAGGTATTGATTTGAGACATTTTCTGGTATCCGTCAAGTGCCATTTTTGTGATTGAGTGATTTGAAGAGTTGATGGAAAGATGATAGGCATTTATTTGGACCAATGCAAGTGGCAGATAGATGCTGTTGCGCTACTACACCTCGAGCATTGAATTGAGTGTATAATATATTATGACTGTCTATAATAATCATAACGAGATGAAACAACTTCTTACTCCTCCTACACCGCCACTTACTCCGTGTACGCCACCTTCTCCTTCTGACTGCAAAGGATGCTATGTGCGCAGTATATGTTCAGGTTCATATATCAGTTGTGACGATCAAGATGGCCATGTAATCCTAGATCAAAGGCCGAACATAGAGTTATATGTACCTTCTTTAGGAGATGATGATGACGACGATGATTACAATGATAAACATCATGTTATCGATGCTAATAATATCTACAAACAATCACCAACACCAAAGGAGACAGATACCCTTATCAACGAGTCATTAGCTCGATTCAACTCTATTCTAGATACAATTGATGTTGATGAGAAGCATGGTTATCTAATGGCAAAAGAGAAGTGTCCAAATTTATGTGATGATACATTCAAGTTAATCTTTTTACGATGTGAGGTGTTCAATGTAGAGAAATCAGTTCGAAGATTTGCCAAATATTGGAACACGAGACTAGAAGTATTCGGTGATGAGTTGGCATTCTTACCCATGACATTAGATGGTGCAATGCAAAACGAGGTTAATGCTGTACCATTGAAATACTTGCAACTGGCCGAGGATACAACTGATCCATATGGCAGAGCACTCCTACTATTTGATTTCAATATTGAAGGTGATAATACTATATCATCGGAAAGTTTGCTTCGTGCAGTATGGTATCAAGTACATCAAGCTCTAATCAAAGAATCAGTACAGAAACAAGGTGTAGTAGTTTATGTTCGTTGTCTTGATAGTATGACAGATTGGAGACCAAGTTTATCGAAGCAAATTGTTCAAGCTGGAAGAGGAATACTGCCTGTAAGGTTTGCAGGTATGCATTTTATGAATCCTCCTACCTTCCTATCAATCATCATGAGGTTTGTAAAGCCGCTCGTTGGCAAGGAGTTACGGTATCGCTTTTATACACATTCAGGATCTGTTGATAATCTATTGGAAAGTTTGGAAAAGTTCGGACTCGGATCGAGTAACTTGTTACCCATTCCTTTTGGTGGAAACCTTGAGTTTGCATAACATCCGGGGAAGATCAGAAGATTGCAGTAGTTGTAAAGTAGAAGGTAGTTGAGACAATACTCTATTTTACATAAGTAGTTTTCAGTTTACATAAATATAAATGTATCAAACTTCTTCTTCCGCAAACTCATCGACAGATACAGAGGAAGTTGGATAGTATGTTGGATAGTATGTGGGTGCTCTTGTAAGGATAGTAGCTACTTCCTGGATACCACTAGCTGCATCAGTTTTCTGTGCAGTCCTTGCAAGCCAGTCCAGATTCTGTGGCATACCCCAGGTCCAATTAGCTTGACTTGTAAAGCGTTCATCCTGATTGTAATCTTGTAAGAATGGTACAAAGAAGAAGTGGCCAGGTAGGTCGGACTGTGCAGTTAAGGTATCAAGACGTCCATCGCCTCCAGACTTGTAATCATCTACGGGATACTCTTCGGCAGAGATTAGGTAGTATCCTCCCGTGTTTTCGATCATCTCAAATCCTCCAAGATAAGTATCTTCTACTTCTGGCAGTTTGGTCAGACCTCCAAGGCAGTTTAGCTCGTCGAGTCCACAATCATAGTTACTTGTTGCAGCATTCTCCTTCTGGACTCCTTCTAAAGTACCTCCTCCAAATATAGCGTCATTATAACCTGTGATGGCTCTACGACGCTCACGGGGTAGTAGTACATTGTTAAGACATGAAAAGTCACCGTTCGTTGGCGATGAGTTGCCATTACCATACATGAGACTTGCAGAAACTCGAGAATTAAAGTTACCACCTGAATAAGGTATGAAATATTGATCGTTGAACATATGTGTATGTGCAAGTGTTGAACAACAAAGCAACTTACCTAATGAAGCAAGTTGAGCACCCTGTGAGAATCCATTCGTAGCGATACCCATATCACAATTAACTTCATCCATATCACACAACTGAGACGCCGCAGACTTGCCATTGTCCTCATCAAATATAGCCTTTGCCTTATCAAGCAAACCTTGTGAACCAAGAAAACCACTAGTACTATCACAACCCATACTAGGTCGAAACAATGAATCATCAAATCCAACAGTAACTGCAACAAAACCCCGTCGAAGCATTTCATATTGCATAATATCATCTCGTCTTTGATGTGTATTAGAATCGAATGATCCATCTAACCAAATATATAATGGACATCCCGAATCACATGCTAGGTCACCTTGTGGAATGTATGCCCACCACTTCATGTTACGGTTGTTACCATCTCTATATTTACCCGTCTCGAGTTTGCAAATGGTTGGATTATCATTACATAAAGTGTAGTCGTCGCCATAACAGAATCCTGCTTTAGATACGACGATTGCTAACAAAGTAGTAAGAGTGCTTTGCTTGAACATTATTGACTCAAGTATTCTATTTGTTTGTTCTGTCTATGGTGTTTTTATACTTGAATGATAGTTGCAATGGATAGTTATTTTGTGTTGTAAATTATTATGGGCTAGTATGAATTTGATACCATTCCATCATGTTGAAATATTCTAACGCCTTCTTGATGCAACATCTGCTCCGTTAGATCCGCCAGATGATGGGGTTGGGCGAGTATACGAAACATCTTCTCAACAACAAAAGAAGAGTATTCACTCACATAAATTTTAGGATCCTACTGCCAGTAGTGTGAGTATTGAGTATGAAAAGATGTGAGTAGAGATATCAACATACTATAAGAGAATAAAGCAGCTTGACCCATCACTCGCATACATCAACACATCAACCGCTTCCTAATCCATCATAACAATATCAACAACAAACCACAAAATTGAATCATCAATCATCATGTCGTCGTCATCTACGTTATCCTCTTCCTCCTACACGGCAAAGCTAGCCAACAGCCGTCGTCATAGCCGAACAGCTATTGATTTTAGCTTAATCAATATACTCCCTCGTGTCATCCAACCTAATGTTGACAAGTATGTACTTGGACCCCTGTCCATCATTACCTTCTTTATCATATTGAACATATTGGTAATCACTTCACTGCTTTTAGTACCGGGCATCATCTACTCAAAGTATATGGGTTGGCCAAGTATGTTCAATAAGAACTCAAAGAAGAAAGATGTCAACATCTCTAACGATATTGGTAGTGTCATGGCTGTTAAGACACTCTTTGCTAGGTCGCAAACCTATCTTCAGAATTGTGGTGGTACAGACTCTCTTGCTCCACATTTTATGAAGCAGCTGTCTATTCTTGGGCCTAATATCCCTGGAAGTGTTCTATACACTTCATTCTATGGCATCTTGTCTAGGTTGAACTTCTATCTAGTTGGACGAGTATTCGCTGAACAGTTGTCAGAGCTGTTCCTATCAAACGTACTCAAGTTTGGTGTCGAGGTTGGCTTGCTTCAGCCTCGTGCATGCTGGTTGGACGATGTAGTTGATACGTTTGCCATGGATAATGAAGACAAGCAGTGCAATGTTGTCATCTTAGGAGCAGGGTATGACAGTCGTTGTTACAGACTTGATAGTCTCAAGAATAACGGAAAGGTCAAGTTGTATGAGATTGATGCTGCGGGTAGTCAGAGGAGTAAGAAGGATGTATTATATGATGCAAAGATCGACTCAAGCAATGTTCAGTTTGTTGAATGTGACTTTGAGACTCAAGATTGGATGGATACTTTATGCAATGGATCTGACTTTAACAAGAGTCTACCGACATTGTTTGTTTGGGAAGGTGTATCATGTAAGTTTGTGTTTGCTTGTCCCCTTTGTATACTCAGAGATTAAGCCTCCGTCCTCTCATTGTTTGCTCTTGCTCTCCATACCACACATATCTTTATAATAGACTATCTTGATATTGATGTTGTGATTGATACTGTGGCAAAGGTATCGGAGTGCGGGAAAGGATCATATATTGGCTTTGACTATTATGATCTGGGTTGCTTGAATGCTACCATGACCACCAAGAGTAGTGATATGGGGGAGAAGCTCAAGTCTGGGATCGCAGATGTCTCCATGTTCGTGAATGAATTGCCTGTACCTGAAGAGCTTCAGGTCAAGGATCATTTGCGTTGTAATGAACTGAAGAGGCGATACATTGCTCAATGCAATGGAGGACGTTCCATTGGGTATCTTACCGAGTTTGGTGGGTTTCTACTCTTAGGATCAAGCAAGGAATAGGTGATGGAGTGTCTTTGTGAGCTAGCTAGAGTATGTTGTGATTGTTGTGTGGTATGGTGATATACGTTTGTGTTATTAATAATGTAGAATTGGGTAAAAGTCTAGTATCAGAGTCGTATTGCTATCATTCTAAGCCAAGTAGATGATATTTCTGAGTATTCCTATGAGACACATACATATACTAGTTTACATTTCAAACCTCTTACATCTAGTCTCGAACAAATCTTTACTTAAAACCATCTATCCATTTCTGGACTACTGACTCGTCACCGTACCACAGTCTATCATTTCTCGGTTGACGATCTTTGCTTGTCAACTCTGGCGCCACAATATTGCCAAGAGGTACCTCATCCCAGCAGAAATGAGTAACATCTTTCAAAGTTAGTGTGTCTGAGTGAGGCACAAACTTTTTCATTCCTAGCGCGCTTTGAATTGGAGTGATACCATCCCCGTCATGCTCGCTGCCGTCAGTTTTCTCGGGAGAACAAAAGCTATACGATGCACGTGCTGTAGCGCTCGTTTTTCCTCTATATCCTATACCACCAACTGCTAATGCTCGTACCTTGCTACTTGCATCCATTACTTCACTGTTGACCCACTTTACTCCTCGGAAAGCAGGCCCGGGTGCATCGCCTTAGAGGAGAGATGGGAGAAGAAGAGATGATTGAGGGGTATGAAGGGAAGGTTAGCATATTTGTCATATCAGATATTACTCATTGCTTACCATGAGGAGTACCCAACGTTATTAAAGAGTGTACCAACTTATGTCCTTCATATCTTTTCCCTCCATACTTTCTGGAGCTTAGATATGCTCGGCTGATCCATCCGCCTGCGGAGTGACCGATCAATGCAACTCTTCCCTGTGGCTCTTTGCTACTTGGATAGTCTCCCTTTGGAGTCCAATTGGTTTGCTCTTCCAGTCCCCCAACTTGCCACATTGGATTGTTAAAGAAGTCAGAGTAACAATCTATTGCAGAGTATGAAAAGTTTGGTATTGAATCCTGAAGATCTCTCTGACTTCTCTGATTTTTATACTCTGACAACTTCATGTCCAATTCCTCTGTGGTTACTCTTTCATAATCACTTAGACTACCCGATACTGCACTTAAATGTCGTACTGTATGATCAATTCTTTCTAATATAGGTGTCATGCTTCGTCCGCCTAAGCAAGGTAACCAGTGCCATCGTGGCATGGGAACTACTACCGATGGAATTCCCATGTTAGTAAGTGTTGTGGCTAATTGTTTAAAGTCTTGTTGACCCGTGAGAAAACCTGGTACTATTACAGCTGCATTGATGTCAGGCAAGTGTGGAATATTCCATGTATTGTCAATAGTACTATCTTGGAATGGTGTTGATGGGTTTGTCATGAAATTTTCTAGATCATTAATCTGTTCAGTTGCAAGTGTATTATTCCAAGAGAAGATTGATGGCTCTTGAAGAACCGATGCTTTGTGATCATCTCTATTATTATCATCGCTTGCAGTTAGATTTGAAATCGTATCCTCTTGAAGATAATTTAGTTGGAAAGAACGTTGTTTATGAGATGCAGTAGTAATTTGATGAGAGTTGTGGCGGTATAGCGAGGGTGGAGTAAATGATGAGACGAAATCACCGCCTAGGAGAAGAAGGATATGCCACATGATATGTGTTTGGTTGCGATGTATGATGTTTGCAATAATATGCTATCAGTTGATGGCTTATTATTAGCCTACGCGGCTGCAATAGCGTGCACCATATTATGTTTGCCATCTACTCACTCGAATGGCAAGCTAAATCATGCGAAAGACCATGAGACAATATCGAAAGCTCGTATGATTGATGGGCGTTGAGGATAGTTCACGCGGCTGCTCTTTGCAATGATTAATCAGTTGACAGTATATATAATTTGGTAGAAGCTTGGTATTACCAGTAAGAGGATATATTGTTGAGGATATAATATGATAAGAAGCAAGGATAAAATGGATACCACTGCAATTCGTCTAAATGCATATCGATTACTCCAATCAATAGAAGATGAGGAGGCTGATACAAGGTCAGATCCATCAACTGATTGGTTGGATATAGATGCAGCTGATATACGGTCAAAAGCACGGAGATTATTAGAAGCAGTTGATAATAGAGAGGATAATACCGATAGAGCAATGAAAGCTCCATCGTCCATACCCCAGTCACTCCTCAAACAATATTGTACACAACTTAATGATGGGCAATATCTATGTAATACAAGTAGTGAATCTAGTGGTACAGATGAGAGAAGTCTATTAAAAGAGGCAACATCTACTGAGTATCAAGATATAGACAGAGAAGATAGACATGCCATCAATGAATTAGAAATGAACATGAGTATGATGCTTGATGATAATAATAGTAGTGAATCAAATAATGATGTAGATACAACCGATTGGGGATGGGCTAATAATGATCAAGATAACAATATAGAAGAATCTCTAGGTCTAGTGGACCAGCCACTAGATATAGACTTCGGCCCTCATATATCAATTGATGATGGGAAATTACTCGAACAGAAGTTGCCTGTTAATAGTAACAACTTCGAATCACCAGTAGCAAACATAGCGGGTGCACATACATATTACACTACCGATGATGAAGTATTTCCATTAGTTCTTGGTACTTTCTTAATTGTGACAGCGTTAATATTTACAATGTATACATTACTTACAGTTTGCAATGGTCGAAAAGAAGATGATAGTGAAAAGAAAATATCGGATAGTAACAAGCTAGAGGAAAAGGTAGCAAGCAACATTATCAATATGAATGATGATACATATGATGCCTTTATGGGTGTTATATCAACACCATCGTTTGCTTCTAGTTGCAGTACATCTAGTCATGCAAAGTTTGTTGACTATTTAAATAAGACAAAGCAAGCTCAAGAAGATCAAGATACTCCCGGTGTTGATACAGATAGTGATACTAGTTCAGAAAAAGAATCAAAAGAAAGAGAAGATTGTGGTATTCTCAATTGTAACTCGTGGGTGTATGGTAGACGACCGTCATCGGAAGAAATAGTTAGACAACATGGATCATTATCTTTAATGGAGAGTGTAGAGGAAGATGATATTGAGAGCGGAGGAGAAGAGACAAGGGCATTATTATCATGGAAGGATCTCAGTTGTTCCTACCCGTCAAAGAAGAAGGATATTGATAACATTACAACTCTATCAGAAGTCACGGGAAAGATTGAGTACAAGGAGCTGGTTGCAATCATGGTGAGTAGACTTAGGGGTATCTTTCTTATTGGGTATCTTTCTTATTGGGTATCTTACACCCTCTCATATCATATGCTTACATAACATGCATTGCATCTAATGTCTCGCTCTATTTCACATATTTCACACATAAACAGGGTCCTAGTGGTGGAGGAAAATCTACACTAATGGATATCCTTTCTGGCAGGAAATCATTAGGCAATCTAACAGGAGAGATGTCATTACTAGGAGAGACGATGTCACCCAAATCAAACTCTTGTCAGGACATACTACGAAATGTGGTTGCATATGTACCACAGAATGAACAGTTCTTCCCCAATCAAACACCCGAAGAAGCGGTGGCCTTTTCTGCAAACCTCAAGCTCGGGAAAGATGAACGAGGAGATAAGATGCGGAAGAAACGTATACAGCAGACATTAGATCTGGTGGGTATCCCTCATGAGGCACGAAAGCGTCCAATAGGAGGGGTTTTAGCAGGGGGCATGGTCATACGAGGATTGTCGGGAGGAGAGAGAAAGAGACTTGCATTGGCTTGCGCTGTAGCGATGCGACCTTCGCTCCTATTCTTTGATGAGATCACAAGCGGTCTCGATTCTGAGAATGCTGTGCTAGTCATTGATTTGATCAAGAAGATGTGTAAAAACATGAATGTCGCCGCAGTGGTTGTAATTCATCAACCAAGTTATGAGGTCTTCTCGCACTTTGATCGGCTTATACTCCTGTCAAAGGGCAAGTGTGTCTATTCCGACAAGCTTGACAGTATCCAGTCCTTCTACAATAGAGTCGGTAGAAGTATGCCTGAGAAATATCTACTACCTAATGATATTCTGAATATTGCATCCAATTGGGATAAATACGAACATGAAGATACAAGTATCCAAACGAGTGAGCTGGTCCAGACATGTGGAGTTAAGTTACTTCAAGGTATCAAGTCCCGAAAGAAGCCATCAACTTGGCTCCAGTTTAAGACTGTATTGAATAGACAGCTTATCAATCACTATGTTCGGAATCTGACAAACTTATTTGCCCGAGTCTTGATATTTGGTTTGACTGCTCTACTCCTTGGGGCTGTGTTTTGGAAGATTGCCGAGACCGAGAATGATGAATCACTCTCATTTGAACAAGCCAAAGCTTCGTTCGGAGCAGGTATCTTTATCACTCAAGTTTTCTATCTCTTACCCTTTGCGCAGATATCAACGTTTTTCTTTGACAAGAATCTGTTTGCAACTGAGAGCTCAATTGGGTTGTACCCAGCTTGGATATACTCCTTATGTCAGATATTACTTGAGCTGTGGGTGATGGTCTTGTGTGCCTTGGTCGAGACGTCCATTGCTGTGCCGATGATTGGTCTTTGGAATCCCTCTTCGTCGTCAAAGTTGGTATCATTTGTCACCATGTTCTCAGTCTTCTGTGTCTCCGGAGCTTGTGGAAATGCGATCACAATGGTATGTCGTGTTTGCTTATTTTCTTCTGTGTCTTGTTGTCTGGTCATAACAAACTCACACATCAACTCTATAGTTGACATCTATTCTAATGTTCTCTCAAGATCTCACCTTCTTGGTAGGAGCTGCATGCACAGTTGTGTTCCTAGCAGTTTCTGGAGGCTTTGTGCCATTTCCATTTATGCAAAATTGGATCGTTTGGTTGCAGTGGATCTCGCCAATCAAGTACTCGTTTCAAGGTTTCAATTGGGCGCTGCTAAGAGGAACATATACTGCAGCACTTTTGGAACAACTCGAATTAGATTCTCCTGCATCAGTTACATCTAATCTTTGTATCTTGATTGGAGCATTCGTGTTATGTGCATCTGCCTCGGTCCTAGCTCTAGGACGACAAAAGGAAGTTCGATAATACGACAAAAGGAAGTTCGGTAATGTGAGTCTGTGTATGTAAACTATAGTGTAATATTTAGGTTGCTATAGAGGACTAGTAAAGGGACTTTATATTTACTCTCAAGTAAGTCTAGTACATACTATAAGCTTACTAACTAGAGAGTTAACTTTACTTTGATCATCGGTCCGTGTCATGTGCATAAGATATGCACACTTATAATTGCAAATAGTTGATTGTTGTATGTTTACCTGTATGGTCTCTTCCGACTAGCTTTTGAGGTCCGAATGATGATAGCCATCATGAGGGGGAAGCAACGAGCACAGAGGATATATCTAGGCTCATACGGCTCTTAGAACAATCCAACAAACACCCAAAACCCTAAACTATTCATGCGGAGAGAAGAGATAGAGAAAGGAAATATACACGCCCATATGGTAAGGCTTAAGGCGCAATGGCCAAGGAATACACGCCCATGGGTAAGGCTTAAGGCGCAATGGCCAAGTTGTTGGGGGGTGAGGATACGAGTTAATGTATTTAAAGAGCTAAAACCTAAACACTAACCCCACATCAAAATTATGATCTCTGACCATACGAGTTTACTCGTCATCCTCCTCGGCATCATAAAAGACACTACCAGCAATACGATCTAAATCTTGTTGTCCAACTCTTGTCATTTGACGGCCACCATTCTCACACTTTTCTGTAACCTTCATACCCTCAAGTTGGATCAAAACACTTCTGATAATACCAGCATTGGCCTTGCGGAAATGTCCAGTGCGTACACCGGGTGAGTTGCGACCACCGTACCATTTACGTAGTTGGCCAACTCCCAATCCTGGTCGGAGGTATACCTTACGGGCAATGGAGGCAGCACGGATGTAATACCAATCATCACCGTAGGGTGCTAATTCCTTGGCTACAGAGGTTTTGACTAAGTCTGCCCAGATTGGACATTCGAATTTGTCAGAGTTCTTGAGATGTTCGGCGTAGGCGGCGATGAATGCCTTGGCTGGTACGTCACGTACGCAGATTCCTCTTGTTTCTTCGGCCATGGTTTATATTAGTAGTATTATGGAGGAGATGAGGAAATGAAGGGTTGTTGCTAGCGTTTTTATGAGTGTTTTGTAGGTGTGGTATCCTAGTAAGACCGGTAAATTTTCTAACAACCAACCTCATCTCATATTTTAGTGGAGCAAGCAAATAGCAATTGTCGAGAAGCCGAAATATCATCTACTACTACTAATTTAATTCAAGATGGCACCAGGAAAGAAAGCAGTAAGTTATATGACACCGGAGGGGCATCAGCAATTTGTTGTCTGTTGTAGCTGCCCGCCCGAGATGGTTGTCGAAGAAGAAATGAGTGGCGATGACATGTGCTTGATGGTATATCGAGTTGATATGTAGCATGGATGAGGCGGCTAAAAACTGTCTCCCTTTATAACGGTCGATACATCGTTTCATGCCGCCGCGTATTGTCGGAGTATTGAGATTGCAACGTTAGATTTCTAACCCTTTCTATTCTACATATTATTTCATCTCTATACAACCAACAGAAAAAGAATGTCGAGTCAATGAACTCACGTCTTAAGCTCGTCATGAAGTCGGGTAAGGCAATCCTCGGTTACAAGGCCGGTTTGAAGGCATTACGTACTGGCAAGTCCAAAATGGTACTAATCGCATCCAACTGCCCTCCATTACGTAAGTCCGAGGTTGAATACCTTGCCATGCTTGCCAAGACATCGGTACATCACTACTCGGGTGATAATACTGAGTTAGGTACGGCTTGTGGTAAACTGTTCAATTGTTCGGTTGTTTCCATTATTGATGGTGGTGACTCTGATATTCTATCAAGCAAGGAGTAAATAATGATATTGTTATTTATATATCTATTGCAACAAAGATGAATATATAAAATAAAGAGACACACTTCTTGAAACTTCTTGGAGTGTATTCTAAACATGCTTATCCTATCTTGTTCTTCTTGATTGAAACCAGTATCTTCCTATCTCCAAGACGATGACACGATTGCACAGAAGCGTTGCTATTCTCTGTAGTGTATATTTCTGTCTAGTAAGAAGTGCTTCATCTGTCAGGTTAGGCAACTTGCTTATGATACTCATGCTTACTACTTATCTTGGAGGATACCCCAATATTTGGTCAGCTCAGTATCCAAATTATGTACCATAACCATGCCCCATCTCCTCATTGAGTATGTAGAGAAATAGACAATGATAATAACTTACTGAACTCTTATCTTCTACAAAGAGGAGATGAGTTGAGTAGTGAGTCTATTTTCATGTAAATAAACAAGAAACTCCTTTCAGTCAAGATAGTGCTTTGGAGTGACAGACAGACTCTCATATTTCAATCCACCCAAATAAAATCCAAAGATGAAAGAGAATCCAATCAACTTTCAAGCAAAGTAGCACATGAAAATCCCCTCTTCAGAACATTGCAAACATCTGTGATTCTGTTTATCATGAAAATAGATATCCATTGAAGTTCATAGCCTCTCACGCGTGTTCTTCAACTTTATGACTGTACTTTTAAAGAATCTCTTTACAGTACATTTCCAATTTGATCTTCTCAAATTAGAAACCAATAACACCCGTGATGACGAAGTGTATCATGCTTGGATAATTGCGAGATGAACGATTTGTGTTGGTGAGGTTTCTCATCGACCGTCGTGGCGACGAGCTGGGTTGAATAATCATTCAATTCGACCCCCGAGTATGCAATTTGAACGGGCCCCCCAAACAAACAACAACAACCATCCGTCACCCCACATCCCTTCTGCTATATATATACCTAACCGTGCCCGCCAAGCTGTGCATTATATGCAACCCACTTGCTGCAGCTGCGCATACTGTTGGTATGAGTATACTTGGTAAAAGACTTTATTTGTACTACATCTCATTGAGCTTAATTCAGGATTTGTGTGCAGAAGTTGATGGATACCTAGGATGGTTGTATCTTTCTATCGTAAGAGAGTGTACCTAACATGATGTAAATAGGCATGCTCATTTAAAGGCACAAATGTGTGATATCTCCTTCTCTATAAGATATAGGCACAATGATATCTACTTATCTATACGATAAGGTACAAGTCTATACAACTCTATTCTTTATCTAGCACTTTCTACTAATCTATGTGCATTATCATATCCTTTCATAATATGTCCAATGATATCATCAACTCCCACACCATTCTTTACAGATGCAAATATAGTTGGTCCCGACTCTTCTTTACTATCACTTCTACTACTAGCAATACCATGTCCCTTCCTTCTCATGTTGTTAGCATCACGTTCCATCACATCTAAACTGGCACCAACAGCTTCTGCCAAATCAATCTTATTAACAACTAATAAGTCCGATTGTGTAATGCCTGGTCCACCCTTCCGAGGCACCTTATCACCACCGGCAACATCTATTACGTAGATTGTATAATCGGCTAGCTCAGAACTAAAGTTGGCTGCTAAATTGTCACCGCCGCTTTCACATAAGAGTAATGGTTCTTGTTGCTGTGTTGTAGTCGACGAAGATGATGATGTATCACTCTCTTCTTCTTCTCTTTGAATTCGTCGTGTTAACAACTCCAACGCGCCAAGATTGGCACTAACATCTTCACGAATAGCCGCATGTGGACATCCACCAGTTTCAACAGGTAGTATTCGACTTTTAGATAAGGCATCATTCCGTGATAAGAATTCAGCATCCTCCTGTGTGAATATATCATTTGTTACTACACCCATTGGTACTTTGTTTCGTAATGCATTGCATAGTGCTAGTGTTAATGCTGTTTTACCAGAGCCAACTAATATGTGAGGGGAGATATTGAGAGAAGAGGAGTGAGTCATTAGTCAATTGCAGATACAATTCGATATGTTTGGGGAGAAACAAGTAATATATCCTTACCTGGACCGCCAATACCAATAGTATAACCACGATGTGAATATGATCCAGATCTACGGTTATATCGTACTTTCAAGAGTTGTTGTAGTTGTTCTTTTTCACCTTCATTTATTACATCTTTTTTATTTTGATGATGTGTTATATCTTGATGCTCATGAGAATGATCATGCTGCTCTCCAAACATTGATCCTGTTTCACGTTCACCATATTTACCTGGACCTTCATAATCAGTACGATGATATCTTACTTGTTGTTGTTGATTATGATGTATTGGTAGTAGATTAGTAGAAGAGACGACTATGTTTCTAGTTGATGGATGATGATGTCGATGGTTCGGAGAACGAGCCACTGATATATTCCTGACCGACGAAAAACATGGCGGTCGAGAAGAAGACGGACGTAATGATATTAACTTTGATATTCTAAATGCCATTGTCAAGAGTTGTGTAGAGTAGAGCACTTGCCGACAATAAGACTTACTATCAGCAATGCGATTTGTCTAAATCAAAGATACAGTATCCTATTTATTCACCGCTCGCTGTATGTGATACTGCTTTTTAGTTATAACAAGAGATGACTATCAGCCAAATAGACGGTGATGCAGCCGTCTTCTCTCTATATCCAGCATCAGTAGAAACCGATGAAGATTCTTCTACATCACGGTCATCAGTAAATGTTTCTCCGCTACACGATTCTACAACAATGTCAAGCATTGCAAAGGTTGTCGAGATGGTTTCTCCGTCATCATCTAATAATAGCAATGGTGCCTGGACTACTCCTACACTACCAAAGATGACATCACCAACAACAATAGAAAAGACATTTCCTCCTCCAAGAGTACCTGACTTGTCATCGCCACCAATACAAGAGAAGAATCCACCACATAATAGAAAACGACGACACACTTCTTCATCCAACTACATAGACAATGTTGGTAGAGGTTTATGGTCCTATACATTACAAGATGCAGATGGTAGTGATAATATAAACAATATAGCAACGTCAGGAGATGAAATAGCATGGAAGATAATAAGTATAGTACTTAAAGGATGGTGCATAATATGGGTATTATTTGCAATATTAATTATATCGGCAGAGTTATTCTCTTCAAATAGTAATAGTGGTAGTAATCATGATGTATCAACAAAGAATATAATAATCAAGATTGAAGATGAACAAACATTTCTTGAAATAGCCGAGAATGTAACATCAAAATGTTCATATACCAATCTTAATACCGAAATTGGTCGAGAGGAATGTCAAGAACTATGCTTCAATCACATGTGCTGTTTCATAGATGAATCAGATGCCGATGCTCAATTTGAAGTACACAAGTATAGCTGTGCTACTGATCCAAACAAAATGTGTGCAGCATATGCCGGTTGTGAATCATTAGTTATTGCAGAAGATGATGCTATTATATATAATGCTAATGGAGTTGATGTATTTGGGAAGAAGAAGAAGAATACTACAGATGAAAGTATGACGAACATGGACAGTTCACAAGAAGAGCAATCTCAATCAGTTCTTACAAGCACAAACACCACAAAAACTACATCTGAGCTTCAACTAGTACAACAAGTGATAACATCAGTATGTCACAAGGATAACTTGCACACCCGTCATGGAATCAATGAGTGTGCATCACTCTGTAACCCGAGCATGTGTTGTTTTAACCGAACAGAAATTGAAATACTAAACCCTCGAATGGATATAAAGCTTAAAATGGAAGGGATTAGCAATGATATATTAGATAGAAGTGTAATGGGAACATGTATACATGAAAATGATGATCAAGTCGGCCATCGAGCATCGATACAAAACCACTTTTGCAATGTACATGAAGGATGTCAGAATATATTACTATTGGGAGTACCTATGTCAACACTTGAAAAGAACAGACAAAAGTATCAATATCATAAAGGAGGACAAAGCTCCGCTAAAGAAGAAGATATACTCATTGACTATAATGGAATGATTGCAAACAGTATCAATGGCAGCAATGGAAGCAGCAGTATAACAAATGATCAAGAACGAATGCTGGGTACTGTTTTTGCATTACTCGGGATGATGGTTTGTATAAGTGCATATCTATTAGTACACCAACGGAAACCCTCAGTGAATACTGTACAGCTTGAAATGACAACTGGTAGAGAAGAAACGATTGAGTTTGTATGATGATACTGAACCATCTAAATAGAGAGAGAGTTGGTGATGGAGTGGAAGTTATCATAAAAAGATCACATAACATAAGCTAATACTAAGAAAGATAGAAAGCACTCAACACTATGAGGTATAGAACCATATAAACATTATGCAGAGATAATAAATGAATAATAAGCCTGAGGTAGAAGAGCAGCTTGACTTATGTAATGTAGGTTGTGTATTAGAGCCTCGGTTCGCACGCACTATTAACGTGATAAGGTTAACCATTGAGTTAGAATGACTACTATGACATCGAATCTCCAGATGGCACGGGATGTCTCATGTTCCTCACTCTTAACTTCCAATTTTTTCTGTTGAATCTCGTGCGCATGACCACCCCTTCCACGGGGTATGTACCAACCCTCTTTCTGGGGAGGTAAGTACCCCGCCGATCGCTCACTGTCACAT
>Ga0075437_12116_pt1 | contig 17451 bp, 16 predicted proteins | sample MintriMetagenome_FD_74266 | JGI IMG/M metagenome (GOLD analysis project Ga0075437, IMG submission 74266) | Marine eukaryotic communities from Monterey Bay, USA to study complex ecological interactions - Minidiscus trioculatus and... | ecosystem: Environmental > Aquatic > Marine > Unclassified...
TTGATATGTACCTTCACTATTTCCTGATATAGCCATTTTATAATTATAAACAAAGTCTTGCAATGGTGTATTTTTCGCAAAGTAATCGTGTTGTCGTATTCTACGCAATGTCTCCGAAGTTTGTGATAATAGATATGGTGAGATACGTTCAGTTATATATTTATAGTGAGGTAAATAGTTTCTCATATCGTTCCTATTCTTCTTGTTATCTTCTGTAAATAGTTTTGATTCATTGCTTATTGGATAGGCATACATTCCGACTACTCTAGGTGGTATTCTTGGTGAATACTGGTTGCTACTACCCAACCGTCCTCTACCCTTTATCGGTGCATGATGCAACAGTTTATTTAGCAAACCTCTCTTCTTCTTCTTTTTAGTAGTGTGATGTTGTGATTTCAGCGGTGGTCCTTGCAACTTATCATTTAGATAATTATTATTTGTCTGATGATGTATTAACCGTGGTGATACAAAGACAATAGATGTCCATAATAAGATAACTACGAAAACGAGAAGGCTTAACCCACTTATGTTTAATTTGCTACTACTTTTGTTGTTGTGAATTCTATTTCTGATATTAATACGACGAGGAGAGCTCAGCCGTCTACTACCATTTGCAGAAACCGTTGGAAGCACCATTTATACTATAATAATCCACAACAATAGCCGTCTTCTCCTCTCTCTTATTCTAATAGGTGATAGTGCAGCAGCTTGCTTTGTAACGGGCTGGGCATTTCAGAATAGTCCCCAGCTAAAATTAAAATTTACCCACGCCCCATCATCGTTTACATATCTCCTCTCCAATACCCTAATCCTAATAAACGGATAGACGACGGCCTCCTCCTCAGTCATGGTAGCCATCACTGACATTGATAAGGCAAAGAGTATAAGAGGAGCGAGTGTGACGATCATTGAGTATCAATATTCATATAGATAAAAGTGAACACAAGATATGAGTGTCATTGAAATAAAAACAATGCGACGACGATCTTCGATGATATCTTTAAGACGGAAGCGTCGATTACCGTATCAAACAGTTGCCGTCATTGGTATTGCAATAGTTGCAATAATGGTCAACAGTATACAACCAGTCTCAGCCGAGAGTAATGAGGATACAGCGAGTATAGTAGTTGTTGACAAACAACGACGAGGTTTGCAACTAAAAGGACAAGATGGTAGTACCTACAACTCAATACCATCATGGAAGTTACAATCACGTATTGCAGGTAATAACAGAAAACATACTGGCAATGGTGGTCTTATTAGTTCTACCCAACGACAGAGGTTGAATGGTCTTAGACAGCAGAATGGAGTGGCAAAGCGACTCAACAATGCTGGTGGTGCCCAAACTAGAATGAAGACAACATCTGGCAGCAATAACAACAACAGAGTTCATCATCGTGGTGCTAATACGAAGAAGATGAATGTACGTGCCAATAATATGATGAAGAGATATGGTAATGGAGGAGGAGGAGGAGGTGGTGGCGGTAATGGTAACAAGATGAATGGAGGTAATAATGGAGGAGGAAGAAACAAAATGAATGGAGGGAGAGGAGGAAACAAAATGAACGGAGGAGGCAACATGAATAGAAAGAAGCAGGGATCAAACAATAGGCAAGGAAATAATAGGAAGAAGCAAGGTAGAAACAATAATCAAAGAAATGGTGCAAAGAAACGTCAAAGTAATACTGCAACAAACGGAGCTAAGAAACGAAATTGGGGAGGCCCTAAATGGGTCAATACATCAGGAAGCAATCCTTCTGGAGGATCAGATTGGGCATCCTCAGCCTGGTCATCCTCATCAGGAGACGATACATGGGTATCATCTGGTTCTGGCAAGTCAGGCAAGTCAGGATCAATGAATCCTTGGTCTGGAGGTGCTGCATCCGCTGGTAGTAAGTCTGGCAAACCGAGTGGAGATGACGATGATTGGTCAGCTAGCGGTGGCAGTAGCCGAAGCTGGTCTGGAGGTAACTCATGGGAAAGAGACTCATGGGATGGCGGAGTAGAGTGGATTAAGAAGACATACTATCCAACGTGAGTTTAGAGAATCTTGTCAGGTGCTCTTTCTTCGTCAATTAGCTGACTCTAACATTATCTTCTCATCTTCTATGCACAGACTGTTTCCTACAGTTGAACCCACGATGTTTCCAACGTCTGAGCCAACTTTATTCCCTGTAAGTGATCAGAATCGATTTATTGTAAAGGATTGATGCCGAAAGTATATAAATGGCTTCAATTACTAACGCATCTCTCTCTCTCTCTCTTTTCCCCTACTTTATAGACACTTCAACCTACAATTGTACCGACGATGTACCCAACAGTATACACCACAGATTACCCGACCACATACTTTCCCAGTTACATCCCTACACTTGCTCCGTGAGTAGCCTTCTGTTTGTTGTCCTTTATTCATTGACTGTACTGACAATCTCATAAACCCTCTTTCTTCAGAACCTTGGCACCTACTCTGTCACCCTCGTTTAGCCCAACGTTGAGCCCAACGATTAGTCCAGTCAGTTTTGATTTTCATTTGTCTGCTTTCCCCATCTATGGTTACATATCTAACACACTCTTTCTTTCTACTCCACTCTACTCTATAGACATTTAGCCCTACCTTGACGCCTACTCTATCACCAGTGGGTAAACCGACACGTCGACCTATCATACAAGCCAGTCCTAGAAATAGAGACACCGGTAACAATAGGGGAGGAGATAACATATTGAATTTGAATGATATAATGAATGATCCGTAATTCGTTACTAGATCCTCATGAGATCTAAAGGCAATAGCCATATAAGCCTCTATATGTATGAGCGAGTGACAATCCTTTTTGAGCTTTGTAGTATTTTTAAACTAACTGATATTGTGTAAAGGGGACGACAGTTTATAGAAATCTAGACGTAGCTATAAGGTCCTAAACTAGATATTCTATTCAATCAATACAATTCTATAGTTTAAGTAGAGGCAAATATACCGCAAACGTTTTAACTCTTAAGTTGCTTGCGTGCATAGCATACACATGATTGAAGTACATAGATATCTGTATACCTACTCATGGTCATATGCTCGGAAGGCACGGCGTAATAATATGCGTATAGAGAACGATAGCTTAAGACAACACTTCGGGTATTCTAAAGGATACCTTACCAGTGTAAACTAGTCTGTTACGTTACCGAGACCCAATCTTTGCAAAGGTCAAGAAAGCTTGGTTATTGAGAGTTGAGTAAAAACAATGGTATCATTGGAAAGAGGAGGAGCAGTCCTTTCCAACACAATGCTGGTCCACTCATGAAAAGAAGAATTGATAGAGATATTTAGGCGTGAAAGATTGGGTCTCATAAGGTAACAGACTATCCCGCCCTTTTCTTAGTCTCAAGACCCAATCTTTGTAGTAGTCATAGTCTTTGCAATGTGGATCGAATCATTGAGCCAAGCACTCTATCATCATCTACACATTCCAAAGAACACATCCCTATCTTTTTAGCTCTCAAATCGAACATAAACCAATTCAAAATAGGTGAACAAAGATTGGGTCTCGTAACGTAACAGACTAGGCTAAAGTAACACACTAGTTTCACACTGGTACCTCTCCAACTCCATATGATTACTGGTTACACCAATGGAGTGACCAATTGAGTTGTAAATGTTGCATGTCAGTTAACTGTGTACCATAAGGTGTTATTTATCAAAGAAGAGGAAGATCAAAGTTTAGCAGACTTCGATTAAAGTTGAAGATACTTTTGTTTTTCCATATTACACAATAAGGTACGGTATCTTAATAAACTTTATGAAACTATCACTCTATCCACCCCCCTCACATATAAAATGACATGCTGAAGTTAGCAAGCTCTTGTCAATCAAATCAATCATCACTTTCTGAACTATAAACTTAAACAGGTCTCCTTGTTGGACTTCGAGAAGGGCTCAATGTTCTATTATGTGAATAGAATGAAAATCCGAGTGAGTGAATTGACATACAGCTCATTATCAAAGAAGAACCATGAAAAAACTTACGGCGAAAGCGTGGGTGAGAGTGTGGGTGAAAGAGTAGGAGACAGCGTTCTGTGATGTATGAAAGATGAGTGTTAGATTTAAGTCACAAACAAATGCAATACCACAAAAAGTAAAACAAGGATGTGTTGACACTTACGGGCTTAAGGTGGGGCTCAACGTTGGACTGAAAGTTGGGGATAATGATCTAAAAGTAGATAAGAGAGAGTACATATGTGTAAATGATCAGGAACATGTAGAGACAGACGGTCGTACAAGCTTTCAAGGTCATAGAAGTACTCACGGGGAGAGGGTTGGGCTCAAAGTTCTTTAATGTAGTGAAACAAAGAAGAAGAAAATGATATGAGCGATGAACATACAGGATATATTTTCATCATTCAACAACAGTTTGCACGTACGGTAAGAGTGTGGGTAGTAATGTCCTGTTCATTCAAAGTAGTGAAACATAGAAGAAGATGTGAGGTGATGAAGAAAACATACGATACATCTTTATCATTCAATAACGATAACTTACGGGTTGAGGGTTGGAGAGAGCGTAGGTATGTACGAGGGCATGTTTGTCGATGGTATCATTGTTCTTTGCAACAGGGAAGACAGCAGTGTTAGTAGAGGCTCATGATATAACAAAACAATATGATCTTATGTATGAACTCACGGAAAGAGAGTAGGCTCAATGGTTGGGCTGCAAAAACAACATCAGAGTATGAATGAGTAGGTATAATCAACACGAAGAACAACGAGAAGCATGATAGCTTCATACTTACAACATTGTAGGCTCAATCGTTGGAAATTCAGTTGGATATGCAGTTGGTTCAACTCTGTTGCAATATGAGAGAGATCAGATATTTGGTCAGCGAGAGATTCCTTACATATTAAAGTCAAAGAGACAAAGAAAAGATACACAATAACAAACTCACGTTGGGTGATAAGTCGTAGGCATATACGTCGGTTCACAAGTACAAACTTTAATCATTTGCTTCGTTTCACCCCAAGCCACAGGACGAGGACTCTTAATATATGTACATGGACATTGCTTCTCCATGTTCCATTGTACAACGCCCGACCAGGAATCTCTCTTCTTCCTTGTTGTCCATGCATTGTCACCAGACCATGAATCATCTCCTGATGTTGACCAGGATTGACTACCTCCTGATGACCCTCCTGATTTGCCAGATTTTCCGCTACCAGATGCCCAATCACTTGATGAGCCTGATGACCACTTGTCACCTGACGATCCCCACCTATTACCACGGAACTTTCCTCCTGATCTTGAAGCTCTCCATCTGTTGTTTTTATTTCTACTTCTTCGATTCTTCTTACCACTGTTGTTCCAATTGTTACTTCTACTACTTCGACGACGATTCTTGTTGCTATTACCTCCTCTGTTCCTACCCCTGTTACCAGAAAGCTGTTCCATATTATTCAACAGTAGCTTATTAGCGTTTGTAGCTGTCTTCTTGTTGGCTGTCTTCATCCTATTTGTGCCACCGCTACCATTTCGAGCAGCATTCTTGTTGCTTTGTAAATGAGCACCCTTCGTGATAGTAGTATTAGATGTTCTCTTCTTATTTGCATTCGTCCGTGTGTTGTTGGTACCTCGGCTACTACTATTGGTTTTATTAACACCATTACTTTGTTTCAGTACTGAACTATGTATATGCAGACTATTCAATTTGGATAGTTGAGCATTACTCAAACGTCCTCCTCCTCTCTGTTGTTTTTTTACACTTTGATTATTCTTATTAGTCTTCTTATTGGTACGAGCCTGCAGCTTCCGATTGGTATTAGATGATATGAAGCTATTACTATCTTGTCCTTTAAGCTTTACATGTAGACTTTGTTGCAATGATTGTACCGGAGACTTTCCTCTAGTTATATCAATATCATTATTCCGATTATTATGTGATGCTTGTATCTCAACATCACTCTGGGCGGCGGAGACTATATGCACACTAGCAATAGTTATCACAACTGCACAAACAGTTGCAAATGCCAAACGAAATGGCAACCAGTGCCTCTTCCTCGATCGTCCCCGTCGTCCAATACGTCGTCGCATTGTTTTAATACTCTTTAATATATTTCTTCCTTCCTATTGTATCTCTTTATGCTTTAGTGTATTGACGTTATATTGATGTCATGTATCAGCTATCTCCTTAGCTCTGACATCAACTCTATCACTGCAAGCTAATGCTGATCCTCAAAGTCGTCCATGCGATTAGCCGTTTATATACTCTCCTCTGCTCTTTATTTGCCGTTCATGACATTTGCGAGAAAGCCGAACTCAACCGGTACTCAGATCAATAATATACTTAGTCAATCAAGTGCCGCTCTAGTGGATGCTCTGAGGCACTGAGCTAGGGGGTCAAGCACTAATAATATATACGTAGTATCGTGGTCGTTGTTTCAGTTTCATAGTGTCTATTTAATTTATCTTATCATACACTTTGAAGCTTTCCAAGGAGGTCATCAAATAATTGTATCGGCGGCAACGCAAGATCATCTTCTTTCATACTCGCACTTGTACTACTATCATCCTTCTGACTATCCCAATGCTTACCAAGTGTCGATTGTACACTCTTTTGTTCTTCGATCAACTCTTCCATCACTTTATTGTCAGGTAATATCTTCGTGTCACTATCATAATGCTCTAGAGAGGCAAGGGCATGAAGTAGCTGTGCAGACTTAGATGCTACAACTCGTGCTTCTTCCCATGAAGCAGAAATCATGCCTGAATACTCCATGCTCATACCCCGTTGGCCTTTGTTAGGCACCTGATTCTTTGCCCTATTACCGCGGGCATTGACTAAACCGCCGTGATGATTGTTAATCAATCCTGTTATATGTCGATTTAGCTCTCGATAGGAGGCGACAGCAATTCCGAATCTTACAATTGCTACTGTTGACTTTGAATAAAAAGTAGTGTTCTCGACAAGAGGTGCCACTGCAATATCATCCATTCGTTTACTTCGAGCAATCGTTTCTTCCTCTGAAATTACATGTGCTAAATCGAGTAGTCCATCAATATTTTTCTGCTCAATCTTCTCAGACAATGAGGTTGTCCATACACGAAATGATTGGTCATTAAATGCTCTGAAAGTATGACATCTACCTTGAGAAGTTACAACACGAAAGGTGTTGGGAAGCCGATTATTTAGTGGTGCCAAGTAGTAGCCACTTCTCGATGATGAATATTGCCTTATTGGTTGTTGGGAGCCTACCTCTCTTTGGATCAAAGTAGCTCGGTGAAGTTTAAGACTCTTGTGTCTACCAACTCGTATGGAAGATAGTGTATCATCAAAGCTCTTAGAAAGGGGTCTCATTCGTCCTATAAACCATAGTCGATCTTCTGATAAAACACAGTAAACTCTCCTCCATACATTTGGATCTTTTTGACTTTGTTTCAATAGATAACCTGAAACTAGGAAGGCAAGATCAGATACATTTTGAAGTATTGAAACTCGACATCTCTCTTGACTCAATTGTTGCATTAGTGGATTGTCTAACTCTTCTTTGCTCTCCTCGTCAATACTCAAATCATCTTCATCATGATCACTTTCACCACCATCATCTTCAGTACAATAGCCTTCCAAATCAACATATGCTGGTATACTTTGCATCTTTGCTGATTCTGAATAAGGACCACTACCACCCAAAGGACTACTAGGTTGGAAGTAGAAACGAAATGTAGGCTGAGGACGTCGAAAATCTTTCTCACTTTCATCACCCAAGTTATAGCCCATTTCCTCTTCTGCCTCTTGTCTCTTTTTGGTAATCAATGTAACCATTTCATCTCGAATTGTAAGCGGGTGTTCATTGGGATGGATTGTTCTGACAAGATGGATTGGTTCTAGCCCATGATCATAACAAGGAGTTGGTATTTTTGGAGGCGATGAAGATACTGCAGGTTTCCTTTGAGTAGTAGATTCAGCGGTAGACAATTGCTTTTGTGTACTCGGTGGCAATTCAGATGCAAGTGTAGTCCACCCCTCTCGACTTCTTCCTGGTTTTGAGTTTTTAGAGGAAGTAGCGCTCGAAGTAATACCGTCACTATCTGCACCATCTGCAGATGATACTACTGAGTTGCTTTCGCTTATCGGCTTGGAGACTGTAGGCGAACCTGATATGGGCAAACGAGACATCTTTTCTTCAGCCATTCTCATGTTAAGCTGATGGTTCCCAATAAGACCTTCAGAGATTCCTCTTCCACACTTCAGTGCACCCTCAAATGTTTGTTGTTCTTGTTGTTGTAGTTTGTGTTGGTATTGAAAGAGTCGAAGACGTTCTTTTTCCGTCGCAACTGATTCTTCATGTTCAAATCTCAGGTATCCCTTTGGTGGTCTATCAATAGTTCCAATTAGTACTAGGGCATCTGCCTCTTCATCTATAGCTGTTTCAAGTGTATTGTCAATACTGGCAGAATCCGAGTGATGAAAGCTATGTTGTCTACTACTACTCTCTGATTGTGATAGTCGTTTTTGTAGTGAAGGATATGCTTCTCTACTATAAGTGCTCTCTTTGTTATTATTTAAGATACGGGGCAAACCAAACTTTCCTCTGAGTAACGCTGTAACATCTTGTGTGCGTGCTTTATCTGTCAATCTTACCGCTGCTGATGTTGTTGTAGTAGTTGATGATGCATAATTTGATGTAGGATGATTTTGTGTATCATTGACATTATTACCGCGAGGTGCAAATACTTGTAAGTATATTCTGTGTGATTCTTGACGACTCATCTTCAATCAATCATTAGCCTTTGTAGAATATGTTATGGTAGGTAGTATTAATGTGTTAATGTATTGTAAACATAGGCTATGAGGCTATCTATACTTTTTGAGATATTCTCTAACTTTCGAAGTTGATTTGTATTGGGATATCTTCTTTGCATCTTCTCTTCCGCGCCACTACGAATTACTACTGACAAACAAGTATCATTAAAAAGAACTACTTATACTGATACTTCCAATTTGCATGAAGTTCTTACCAACGAACCTCTCATACACCCTAACACCTTCAACTCACCGGACCACCGCCAAGAAAGGAAGCATAGAAATTGTTCTTCCTCCAAACATAACTACTATATTATTATCTACCTAATGCCTTAATGAGGAGTATAAGAGATATCATTGTTCAGAGAGAGAAAAATGGTCTTTAAAGTTATACTATTATTCTTCTAAACTTGTAGTTTGATTTTGAAACTCACTGCCTAAATCTATCGTATGGCTTGTTTTCTTGCGAGCACAATATTATCATATCCAATATCAGAGTATATACCGGTGCCATCATAATATCATTATTAAAGCAGCAAAATGACGGTGAGATCGGAAATTGTATGGCATTGCAATTCTATTGATGTATGCATCATGATATCTACCGTATGGTTGGAATGAAATGCAAAAATTAAATTTAGCGAATTTATTTTGAAGTCAATATATGGAGTTAGACCTTCGTTCTTTTTAGGAAGCAAACTACATGAACTGAACTTTGCTTTGTAAAAACAACGGAGGACCTAGTATATAATGCGGCTTCACAATAAATTCGCTAAATTCCAAGGTGGTTTCAAAAACATACCACTGGGGATCGAACTCGTGGCCTATTTTTGAGTTTGTAAGGTATCTTAATAATTTTTGTTAGTAGGATACCTTTAGTTGCAATGAGATATTTATAATAAACTCAATATTGGATGCAACATAACTCACGCACTAAAAGTGTTATAGCACTATATGATGCATCAATGGATAGAGCTTTACATAAGCTTTCCATCGATATATGGGTCGGCGGTGTAGACTTACCACGAAAAAATATTTTTGCATAACATTCCAAACATACGGTAACCTTGTAAGCAATTCCTAAACTCTCATGGTATTACACATACATCTACTGCATTAATCCGTACCAAATTATACAATCCTGAACTCTGTGATATAATCAACCGATTGCATATAATGTCAATCATTGCAAAATCAAACATCAACAGGAAACTGATCCAATAGCCGACTTACAAAGTCGTCTGAAAGATTTAGAATTATCCAAAGCTCATGCTGATACTAGTGCAATCATAAGAAAAGAAAGGGCAGAGATGTTACTAAAGCTACGGGAAATAATGGAAGCAATGGAGTCAGAACAAGCCAGTGGCGGTGGAGGTGCAAGTAGTAAAGAATTAGAAGAATTAAAAGCGGAGAATGCAGAGTTGAAGAAGGTGAATGCCAAACAAAATTATAGAATTGAACATTTGGTACACAATCTAAGAGAAGCTATGCAATGATTAATTATCTTGTGGGCACAGTTAACTATCTATTGGTATTAGATATGCAATTGGGTAATTATTTGGCTAAGTGTATTATTTTAAAGAGCAGATAATGCCTCAGCTAACACATCACTATTGGGACACCAATAAGAGTCATACTTTTGTTTCCTCTTCTCTTTAGTACCATAGCCAGAGGTGATATTAACATCAGATGCCCGGACTTCTATAATTCTGCTTTCTTCCCAATCAAGTGACATTAGAGATTGAACAATAAGAGCACTCAAATCTTCACGAGCAATAGATTTCTCAGTTTGTTCTGTATCAATATCATCAATACTTTGTACAATTCGAACATCAAGTTTGTTGCTTATACCTTTCTCGAATGTAAAAGTCAAATCCTTGGATAGCGGGGAGTTTGTTCGTATGTATGTGTATTTCATTCCCTCTTCCTCTAGAATATTCACAAACTCTGAAGGCTGCACTGTTCTTGGCGTTTCAAATACAACTAAATGGCTCAATCCAGCTGCTTTACATGCTTGGACACTATTCCGGAATATATCTGTATGAATATCAGCATCATCCTCTGGCGCAACATCTTGATTCCAAGCTCCATATCTCTCATCTAAATATATCTCATAAACTTTTTCATTTGGACTGCTTTCATATGTGTTGAGAGTAACCTTTCTTTGTTCCAACTGATATGATGTACCAATAATTGCAGCATCGAAATCTTGAAGACGGTCTTTTATATGATTGACATCAGATGTATCTACAAGACGAACTAAATCATCAGAACAAAAGGCAGCTTTGAATTTACTTCCAAGCTCTTTGTTTAATCCTTCCAATGAACCAGAGGTGGCTCCTATTGCTCGTGGTGAACCTCTAATATTTGAAATGCCGGTACCATATAACGATGATGCTCGTTGAAGAAATCCGTATGTAATAGCGCCCACATATCCACCCGTACCAAATACAGCAACCTTATTTTTCTCTAGCGGTTTTGCAGCACAACCTTTTGGCTGGTTGTTCATGTGCAAAGAAGATATTACTCGTACATTTTGTGATCGAGATGTAAATGCGTCTGAATTAATAACAGTGCATAATATCAGTAGTACCGCAGTACTATATGAATACATTAGCGGTATCATCTCTTTTATCAGCCCTAACTATCGAGAGGTACGATACTCTTGTGGCATGTAAAAATAAATTAAATAAAAGAGAGTTTGCTATTCGGTATCCTACGCCATGAGAGTTGAGGTCGTCCGCCAATCAGCCTCCTCCTAGTATGTATTTCATCTCAATAATGAACCAATATATCGCCTCTACTATTCTCTATGCTCTTCTAGTGGTATCATATGCCCATGGCAAGTCACAAGAGCTCAACCCATCAACTTTTGCTGATACCGTCAGTTCAAAAAATAGTTTTGTCAAATTCTATGCGCCGTGGTGAGTAGTGCAATGCCAATAGTATGGTATTTTTGTAGTATGTATACCGCCTCTAATTAACCCACTCGCTCCCCATTCTCTGTTTACAAACAAAAGGTGTGGACATTGTAAAGCGTTGGCACCTGATTGGGATACTCTAGCAGACAAGTATGCAGCTTCATCATCGGTTGCGATAGTCTCTGTTGATTGTACAGCTGATAGTAACGATGATTTATGTCAAGAGTATGGCGTCCAGGGATATCCTACACTCAAATATTACAAGGATGGTAATAGCGCAGGTATAGACTACCAAGGAGGACGGTCATTAGACGAATTAGAATCATTTGTTGATGAAACATTGAACAAAAAGTGTATTGTTGGATCTGCGGAAGATATGCTACTAGAAACATCTAACTGCTCCGAAAAAGAGTTCAAGTATACAGAAAAGATGAGAGCTAAGACTGGTGATGAAATTAAAGCGCAAATAGATCGACTGGATAAGATGAAGAATGACAAAATGAAGCCTGAGTTGAAGAGTTGGCTTTTTCAACGATTGCACATTTTAAATAGTTTACATTTCGAAGTGAATGATGAGTTTTAAGATTGCAATGTGATATGTATCATTGATCAAAAGAACGAGAATAAGAGGAAGGGAATTGAAGTTCAACCACTATCATGGATTGAATATGTTTTGACTCAGCCATTGAAAAGGCTCTATATTAGACTAACTCTGCTCAATTTTGATCAATGTGATCAATCTTCACCTTCAGCTACTTCCACTTCCTTCTTTGTCACAGATTTGATAATACCCACTGCTACCGTTTGTCGCATATCTCTAATAATAAAACGACCTAATGGGGCATATTCACTGAAAGGTTCCACACAAAGAGGCTTTGCAGGCACCATTGTCACAATTGCCGCGTCGCCGTTTTGAATAAACTCTGGATTTTGTTCTACCACTTTTCCTGTCTTACGATCCATCCTCTCCTTAATGTGCGTGAATTTGCAAGCCACATGTGCCGTGTGACAATCAACAACCGGGGAATAACCCACTGCAATCTTTCCTGGATGATTCATAACAATAACTTGTGCATCAAAGCTGGAGACTTCAGTAGCTGGATTGTCATCGGCATTTGAAGCGACATCTCCTCGACCTATATCTTTAACTCCAACCCCCTTGACGTTGAATCCTACATTCGTACCAGGTCCTACTTCATCACGTTCTTCATGATGCACCTCACATGATACTACCTCTGCCTCAATACCAGAGGGAGCGAATCGAACAGTGATGCCAGGTTTAATAGTTCCAGTCTCAACTCGGCCAACAGGTACTGTACCAATACCTCCGATCTTATATACATCTTGAATTGGAATACGAAGTGATTTGTCCACAGGACGTTTAGGCGATGATACATTGTCAAGCGCCTCCAATAAAGTAGGACCGTTATACCAAGACATATTGGATGACTTTTCGGTTATATTGTCACCTAACCAACCAGATACTGGCACATACGATACCTTTACCGGTTTATAACCCACCTTCTTGAGGTAACTTGCTGTCTCGCTCTTAATATCTTCGTATCTCTTTTCACTGTAATTGACACTAGCATCATCCATTTTGTTAATAACAACAACCATTTGCTTCACACCAAGAGTGTATGCAAGTAAGGCATGTTCACGAGTCTGTCCTTCACGAGATATTCCAGCTTCAAAGTTTACTGCATCCACAACCATTACAGCAATATCCGCTTGTGATGTGCCGGTAATCATATTCTTAATAAAATCTCGATGTCCGGGTGTATCAATAACTGTAAAATCATACTTTTTAGATTGAAATTTCCATAGAGTTATATCAATTGTAATACCCCGTTCTCTCTCGGCTTTTAGATTGTCCAATACCCATGCATATTTATGTGATGGTTTGCCTAATTCATTACATTCTCTTTCATATTTGTCAATTGTCTTCTTATCTACACCTCCACATTTATATATTAAATGACCGGTAGTTGTAGATTTTCCAGAGTTATTGTGTCCAATAACAACCAGAGAAATGAGATCCTTTGCCATTATTGTATTGTATTGTTTCTGTGTGTATGATGATACGATGCCAGTGTACAATCCCAAATATAATTATTAGATGTCATTTTTTATGCGTCTTATCAATGGCACATATTATAAAGGAATAAATTACTTACCTGAAGATAAATAAGACTAAGAGAAGTGTATTTAATCAATTAGATTTGATAAGTATGTTGGTGATAGTGATAGTCTTGTGATGATTGGTTATAGGTTTTATAAGAGTATAAGAAGTTTCTAACCGAGTGGAACTTCTATCTCTTTTTGCAACCATCCATTTTCAAGAGTTATTGCACATACTGTGTAAACTTATATACAGCAGACCATAAAGAGTAGAAGATGCCCAAAGCAACAAAGGTTGGAAAGTTTAGATCCGCCGCTAAGGCGACATCTAGAGATGTGAGGGCAGCTCCGCTCATAAAGAATAAGGATACCCCCATCAAGGAGGATGATGGTGATGCAAACACATCAAATGTAGAGGGGAAGGAGACTACAACTCTTAGTAGAGGACAACGTAAGCGTCTTGCTAAGCGTGAACAGTGTAAGTTGCGTTTGTGTTGCAATGTATATCTAGCTGGATGATATTGTTGATAGTTAGTGATTGGTATCCTCTACTTATCTTTGATGTAATTCCTCATATCTTAACTTCTTAAATACAATTCTCACTATCAACATAGACCTCAAACGGGAGAAGATGGTCATGTCATCATTGAGGTTACAGCGGTTAGAAGAACAGAAGGGCAAGCTAGATGGATTAGATCTCATACGAGAAGCACTTGGTGAAGCAACATCGTCAGTATCTGAATCGTCTCCTCCCAGATCAAAGATATCAACTTCTACACAAAATCAGCAGAAGAAGGAGATAAAGTCGTGCAATACAAACAAGTCTAAAAAGACATTAGCAGCTACAGAAATTACACATATGGGATTAGTATTGCAACACCCATCATTTAAATCAAATCCCTTCTCTGCTATACAGCAACATTTACGAAATAGTCTATCAAGTGATAGAGAGAAGTTGGCTGTAGAAAGTAAGAAGCGCAGTCAAGAAGAAATTACATTAACTGCAAAGAAGAAGGAAGAGAGGAAGGAAAGGATACGAGATGCAAAGTTTTCAAAGCATAAAAAGGGTAGACAGAATAATACCAATCAGCGTAGATAGTATGTATCGAAGTTAAGATGTCAGGTAAGAACAAAAATTTGTGATCTCGGGGAAATATCAAAAGCACCAATACTAGGCCTTCGCCCGTGTTTACAAAACACATATAGTGGGTAGAAAGTTTTCCATTCGGATTGCAATAGCATACCACCAAAGTGATAGTACGAGAGATCGTGAGAACGGCACTGTCAAAGTGCCATCTTATAACATTTTGTTTGACTTCAACTCTAAAGGGAGTGAGGATTGACTGTACTGTGTCATTCACACTGGGAGGTTATTGAAGTGACATCTCTTTGTATTTTGTATCATGTGTTGCATGCTCATTATGTATACTCATCTAATACTTGCTCTGTGTTTACTTTATACTGCAAAGAAGAACCATCTACGATACCTCCTTTGAATCATCAGCTCCTTCTTCAGCAATAGCAGGCTTGCGCTTCCGTTTATGATCAGGGGCATGAAAATTCTCTCTATTATAAAATGATTGAAGTAATTTAACAGCCTCTTCCTCATGAATACCACCTATGATTTCAAACCCATGATGCTTAGTGGAGGGTAGAGCATCTGGTTTATGTAGATTCAATAAGGATCCACATCCTCCAAATCTATCATTCTTACAACCAAAGAATACTCTATTTATTCCAATCATTGATAGAGCTGCTGCGCACTACATTATTTGTTGGTAGCAGTAGATGGGATATAAGTTAGAAAGTGAGGTATGACATAACAACTGATACCCAATAGGCATATGAAGTACATCTTCTTACCATGATGCAAGGCTCACATGTAACATATAAATCACATTGTTTAAATATATCCTTCTTATAAACTTTTCCACTCCCCCAACCAAATGTATTTTTCCAATGATGTTTACATTGTGGTATATTAATCCATTTATCATTCATATTTTCCCCCTCTGACACTGATGATGTATATGGTTTAGGTATATTTGTCCCATGAGCTGATTTACATATAACATCTGATGATAGTTTCATTTGATCACTTGCCCGACCGTGTGTTAGCATTCGATCTATTGCTACCATCTCGGCATGTCGAGTGGCATCTCGTGTTGCGTTAACTTGATTGGCTCCATGACTTATAATTACTGACGGAGATGTATCATATGCACTAGAATCTTTTTTACTATTCATATTATCAATATTATTGTTAAGTGACGATGTTGGTGGTTCAATGATAGAGCCATCACGCAAGACAATAACACAGCCGACAGGAACTTCACCGATTGACAATGCATCTCTTGCAACTTGAAGTGCTTTCTGCATAAAAAAGGACTCTAGATCTGAATTTCGAGTATTATCATCTTCTTTAACAACTCCTTTGCATGACGTGATATGTTCTGCATTCATCATTTGATAATGGAATTTGTGTAAGTACAAGCAAGAGAAGAGGGAAAGGTTGATGGTTGTCCAACTGCTTTTTATTCAAGGGAGGGTATCACTTTTCAACTCAATTTTTTGTGTTGGCTCTCACTCACATCATTGGCGCTTATGAAGAGAGGTACAATGCTACTCCTTTACTGCATATTAGGCATAGCATTATATATATATAGACATCATTACTATCATATGGTTCATTGCTGTAAATCTTAGAGATATTATATAGATAGAAATCAAACAGAATACGCTCAACTAAAAAAATACAATATCAACACAATATGACAATGCATGCTGGAGATATAATACAATCTAGGAGAAGTAAACATCGACGATTGTCATCTCAAATTGTAATGCTATATGCCTATACAATTATTGGTACTTTGCAGCTTGTATCCGCTACCGATAGTAGGTCTTCGCTATTGCAACCAATACAAGAAGAAGATACCAGCTCGTCATCATCTCTCATTAAAGGTCAAGATGCTACAAACAACAACATTCCAAATGACGAACCAGCAGCTCGACTGCTCAAAGAGAAGATGAAAGTCGAGACTAACAGAGATCTACTACAAGATAGTACTGCAACTGATGGCACATATATCAACGCATTAGCATCTCGACTAAACAAGCCTGGTCAGAATCAAGGACGACAAGCAAATTTCAAGAGGAGAAACAACAATGGTGGAAACGGAAATACAGGGAAGAACAGGCAGTCAAATAATAACAACAATAGGCAGTCAAATAATAATAACAGAGGCTCTTCTAGCTCCTCTGGCCGTCAGTCATCTGGAAGTAATACTGGTAGACAGTCCAATGGTGGAGGAGATACACGAAATCAAGGAGGTAACAATCGGAAGAATCAATCTGGTAGCAATACTCAGAATGGAGGAACAAGGCAGCAGCAGAAACCCCAAAGAACTGGCAAGCTAAATGTTGGGGGCAGTAAAAATCGGGGTCAGCAGCAAAATAACAACGGAGGTAATCAGAGAAGGAATAAGCCACAAGGAGCAGGTAATAACAGACCAAAACGAAATGGTGGTGGCGGCAATGGTAACAGAAAGCCATCTCAACAGCGTCAGCAGAATAACAGCGGAAAGAGAAATGCCAATGGTAATGGTAACGGCGGTAACAGAAAGAAGAA